>ERZ837487.1991-NODE-1991-length-22369-cov-41.229497_pt1 | contig 22369 bp, 23 predicted proteins | sample MGYA00519911_ERZ837487 | MGnify/ENA primary metagenome ERZ837487 (study PRJEB31850, sample SAMEA3708818) | human gut metagenome | biome: human gut; feature: human-associated habitat; material: faeces | place: China | collected 2014 ... | reverse complement strand
TTTTATACGAATTATTTGAAGATTTTATGGATGATCCGGCAAATCAGGATTTTTCTATGGATAATGGTCTGGTTTGTCGTTGGCTGACCGGTCAAGCAAAGATCAGTCCCAAAATATCTGCCTACTATTCCAAACCCAGTAATCAGAAAAAACTGGCAGAAACCATTCACCAGAATCTGCTTCCATTGATGTCTGACTGCAATATGGCTATGTAGGGTATATACACATTATTTATACAAGATGACACCATTTACATCCGATATCCGCAATATCACCGGAATATCCATGCTCGACCAGGAAGTGATCCAGAGAGGGGCATTTTTGAGATAGTTGCAACGTAAAATAAGTTTGGGCATCTGTCCTTCTTACAGTACCTCTTATTGATAAAATTGTGAAACAACTGTATCTATCAAGTCATCATAAGTAACAATTTCCACATCTGTATAATCAGCCTTAATTTCTACCCATTCATCACATTCAAAATCATTTCTTCGTCCTACTACTAAATATCTTTTTGGTTTGTATACTTTAAATCCGTATTTCTCCTCAAACCACTTTCTGTTATTAGGATCCTCAAAATAACTTCTATATACTCTTGTCTGTGCAATGTATGAATTAATTTCTGCACTGAATTGTTCACGATTATTCCGTCCAACCACAGTATTTCCCTTAACTTTTGGTAATTTGAACTCTACAATATCCGCATATCCATTTGCTCTCACAACAAAAAAATCTGGAACAATTTCGTCTTTTTCCTCACTCTGCCAATCACACTTAACTTGAGAATGTACTCCTGTTCCCATAAATCCCATATTTAGAATAAAATGATTTTCTCGTTGTGCTAAAAAGGAAGTAATATTCGGTTCGGAATTCTCAGAGTCACCAAACAACTCAATAAACCTATTAATTTTCGGTAACTTATCATATTTAAAATCCGCTGGTTCAGGATACTGATAAAAGAGATCTGCCTGCCATAATCTGTCATATACTTCCAAACTAAATCCTATTTCATCCACTTCCCCTTCTGTTGGCTCGTTGTAATGACAAGGGATAAAATCAATCCATTTAATAATTCTAGTTTTTAAATCATCATCCTTTGCATCAAAAAACATTCCATTAATTAATCTCACAAAATGACCCTCAACAATATCCAATCCTTGTGAGTTAAAACTTACCATGCTATTTTGTGCAGCAAAATTCCATTTCAAATCAACCAACTTATCTAAACCAGCATTTGTCGGAATTATTAAGTCTTCATATATATCAGAATGTAATGGAAATGAAATTTTGCTTGTCCCATCAAAGGTAAACCCAATAATCTTTTCAATAACCTGCTTTGAAGTTAAATCTTCTTTTGTGAAATCACGCACTACAATCATTCTTTCCGACTTTTCCACGATATCTTTTACATATGGATTACCACAATACTCTATGGCTATAAATGTTTTACTAAAATAAACTGCCATACTTTCAGGATTGAGAATAAAACAATTCACATCCTTATAATCAATATTGTTATCTTTAATATACTTGTACATTCTTCCCCAATAAACTTGAGAAATTGCTGTTAGCACTTCTGAAACTAATTCTCCATAACACTCAATATTATTATCAGACATAATAACCTCCACAATATTCAAATCAATATATGTCCTATTTTACCATAGCAGCAAAAGAATTTCATTATACCTCCAGTTCCTGTTCCATCCTCTTTGCTATTTTCATAAAATAATCCCTGTCCTCAATAAAATGCATATCTCCAACCGCATCGCAATCATTCAAGACATGTAAAACACTTGTAACCTGAGCATTGCTGTTCTGATTATCTACCAATGTTTTTACTACCTTCACAAATTTTTCCTTATCATTCTTATATGTAGCAAGCATCATCTCCAAGTCTTCTATGGTCATGATATAACATCTGTTGTCATCAACAAATATCTCTGGTATCGACGACATCACTATTTGTGTATTGGTCATACTCTCATACAACAGAAAAATTTTAATAACCGGCTTTTGTCCTGAGTATTCCTTTTCAGACATTTTAAGTTGTTCATGTGCTTCTAAAATATTTCTTTTGTAAAAGGTATCAATCTGTTGAACATCTGGTGCCTGCTGCTTTGCCTTTATTCCAAGCAGTCCTGATTTCAATTCAAACAAGAATACCGCATCCTCAAATTCTACAAAGAAATCCGCACTCTTTTTATCTTGCTCTGGAATTTTGTACCACATATCCTCTGACAGATAAATCTCAGCCAGTTCCATAAAATATTCTTCGAACATTGTTCCAAAAGCATTAATAAACCCGGTTCCCTTACCATTCTTATAATAATAATCCCGAATTAACCAATATAAACCATCCGCAAAGAGCATCTGTACCAAATACATACTGACCATAATCGGCTCTTTGTTCTTTTGAGTAATCACAAAAGGTTTGCTATAAAACAATTGTTTCTGTATTGGAGACTTCCTTACATCATCATATGTAACAGAATAATAATAAATAATTTTCTCCAAATTCTCTTTAGTGAGTATGCTGTTTACCCCGTGATTATATAAATCATCCTCTGCCCCTAACGGATCGGGACGCTCACTACATAACCACAACAAATAAAGTACATTGGTCAGAAACTCGTCTGCACTCATACCAAACAATTCTTCTGTAATTTCATTTATATCTACAATCTCATCCCTGCTAATTTTACTTGAGCCAAGCAAAATATGATAATTACGGCTAAAGCTCTGGTATGTCCAAGCCAAATTCTGATACTTAAACTGTTCATATGTCATACCCATCATAAACTTAAATATATCCGGCAATTTTGCATCTTTGATATATTCGCTATTGGAATGTTCATTCTCATATCCTCTATACAAATTTACCACCGTACCAGCTTTTTCTCTTTCCATGATTTCTTTTCTGTAATCATTTGCATTAACAATTGAGACATACGCCATGTCTTGAATATCCCACGCCGACAACATCACCTGCACCTGCCGATGTATAAATCCATGCAAGATAGCATTCAACGGAAATGTGATACTACACCTTAATTCACCTTCTGACTTATTTTGCTGTTTCTTATATAGTTCGATTGATATTTCTGAGAAAAAATAGATAAAATCTCTTGTCGAATAATTCTTAATAAAACTCACGAAATCTTTCAACCAGCATCCACCTTTCCTTTGCTCATAAGCTATTGAATCTTTCCCCAAACTCTCTCATTAAGATATATTTTTTCTTCTTCCATACAGATAACATTCCACTTTAACAAGTTTGCAATATTTTTGTCTATTCTCTCCATGACAAATTCTTCTAATTGACCATCGTCCTTCATTTTATTAATTTCTGCTTTCACTTGTTCAACAGTAAATCCTATCTCATAAGCATTTCGTCTATGAAGAACCGATACTATTACTGCACAATTAAAATCTAATTCCTTTTTTGTAATAGCTCCTACACAAAAAATAGAAATAATTACTAATTGTACATATTGAAAAAAGGTTTCCGGTTTATTCAAAGATGCCACAAAATCTGCAAGTGCAATTAATACGCTTCTTAAATCCAACCTAATGTTTCCCATTTTGTATGAAGATGACTCTTTTCCAAGAAAAATCATCTCTCTCTTTGAATTATCTGGAATAATTTCTAAGTAATTATCCATTATCAATTTTCCAAATTCAGGATTTAAACCTTGCTCTATTGAAAAGTTCTCTAAACATTCTCTTATTTCACAATCCAATTGTCTGGCTTCCGTTCTGTTCATCTCTTCTCTGCCTCCGTTCTCTTTCTTCTGTTCGAATAATCTTAGCCAATTTTCCTCTCTCTTTTTTCAGAATTAACTGTGTACGATATTCGTCATATGCATCCAAAAATCCACTGTATAAATGATTTCCATCCACTGTGTCAAAATCATACTTATCATCATTGGCAATAGCAAACAAATGACTTATCCTATCTTTGGGAAGAGGATGTGTATCCGTTGTTATCCTTTTATTATACAGCACCCTGTCTGTGTAATAAAACAAATCAAAAAACCGCATGTACATAACTGGTGCAAGATAAGTATAGTCTTCTATAATTCTTTTCTGCTCTTCCAGCCTGCTTTGGTCAATAATAATCTTTAAAACAATATCATATGCCACTGCATCTGCTTCAAATTCTTCCTTCCGTCTGTCTGAGAATTTTCTTCCTATACTAGCAAAATATGAATGTGCAACTTCATGTGCCAAACTAAATATGACCACTGTCCAATATCATGATGATGCCAGATTCATAATCTGTGCATCCCCCTGCATAATCTGTAACAATGCTTCATTTGATTTCTCATTCGGAATATCACCCAATATACTCACATCATTCATTATAAATAAAAGATACAAAAAACAATTTCCATATATCTCTGGGTCATCAAATTCTTTCGACCATTTTAAAATCACTAGGAAAAAGGACATCACGGATGATTCAAATAATTCATCAATATGTACAAACTGTTCTCTTCCCTCATCCAAGAAAATATAGCTGTTCACAGAGTGCTGATAGCGGTTGCTTAGTTCTATTTCCTTACCATGATAACCATATTCCTTTTCAAAATAATCTTTTACAATCTGAAACATCTGATTAAGGTTATACTTCTGACTATTCTCTCGCAACTGCTCTTCTGTTAATCCGGATTCCTGATAATATCTCATCATCCTCTCAATTCCTTTTTCTTCATCCTTAACAGACTCGCCCCCAAAGCGTAGAATTTCATAATCATCTGGCGGTAAAAAGAATTTTGCTCTAATATCTTCTGACATATGTCTTACCCTCCGTTATAAATATCGGCCTCTTTCAAGTATATATTTATCATAGCACAGCTCTTTTATTTCGCCAATTATCTAGCATAATTTATTCATTCTGAAAACGGTATGCATCCTCAAAAGTTACAGCACCATTAATTCTTTTTACTTCATCCGTACACTTTGCCTGTAGCTTCTTTAATGCTTCTTCATCCACTCCATGACTATATGCAATCACATGGGACAGCTTTGAGGTTTCCACCGCCAGCTTATACATTGCACGAGCCATTCGGTTCTCGCTATCTGGTTCCCATATCTACAAATCCTCTCCTTCCTCATATTCCCTGTCCCACCAGTTCAATTTCTCCTCATAAAAATCATCCAAAGCAGACCTGAGTTCTTCCTCCTGCTTTTTTGCCTTTATGACATTCCTCACTGCCTTTACGCCAACTGCCCCTACTGCAACCGCAATCAATAACTTCTTTCCATTTTTTCTACTCATTTTTTCTTTCCACTTCTGGACATTTTGTCCAAAAGTTCCATAAATACAAAAAAGGGCAGCTACAAACATTTATGGTCTATAACTGCCCTTGCGCTGTGTAATGTCTTAATTTTTTAAATATTTTCTTTTCTCAAAATATATTTTTGAATTTCTTCAATAAGATCTTTTACTTTTTCATAAAAACTCTTTATATCATCCAAAGAATATTTTTTTCCAGAATCATGAGATAATTCATTCGCTGTATTAATAAGACTTTGCGGTATCTCAATTTCTTCCTTAATTTTCTTCTTCAGATCTCCCAAATCAATATGACCATACTTCTGCTCAATATCCATTGGAATATTAAATATTACGCAAAAATGTTTTAATGCATATTCCATGATGTTCCTAATAGTATTACCTTTGGAAAACAACTCATCTCTGTCTAAATTTCCTTGCTGTAAAGCATTCCATACTTTTTGTAGTCTTTCATTTATTTCCTTTAATGTATACAATAGTAACAATCTCTTTGAAAAGCCTGTACTTGGTATTCTTTCCTTGGGCTGGATGACACACACATAATATGGTAAATTATTAGCTATACATTCAACTTTAATCAAATTCTCCTTATCACCTTCCCAAAATGTATATCTTGCATATAATTCCTTCGTACAATTTTCTATCTCTATTGTCTCATTTTTTCCTATTACCTTTTTTCGTAGTTCCTTTTCTGTAATCATATTAGCTTGAATCATGACAAAGATATGATTATTTTTCTTGAAAAATTTAATTTTATTTATATCTACAGCAAGATATTCATATGTGCAATAACCACTTACAAACCATATCATAGAATCCATCTCTGATAATTCATGTTTAAGATTAGCTATTCTATATTTATTATTATCCAGCCAATATAACTTAAAAATGCTGTTCTCTTTATCGTACTCAACTTTTATTATTTCATCAAAGTTAATATGCGAATAATGATCTAATACTATCCTATGCTTACTTTCAATAACCAAATCATTTAAAATATTAAATATAACATCTGCATCATCTACCTCATCTGGAAATCCATATTTTTCCCAGATATCAATAAAAAGTTGCTCACTTGTCTCATAATCATACATATATTTCACCCTCATATTACAATTTGCATACGATCATCTTCTATCCAAACTGTAATAAATCATTTAGGATAAAAGATATATCGTACATAGCTCCGCATACATCTTTCCATCATCAAATTTCACATCATCAAGTAACAATGCCTGGAATAACACTTCCCGGACACTCTCTAATTTTACCATAGAAAGCTTTACTTTTGAAAGACCATTCAATTCTATATTTTCAAAAGTTGCCGCCTTTCTTGCCAACAGACAGTGTGTATATAAAGCCATGATATACTTATCTGACAGCACAAACGCATAGGTGTCTTTCCCTTTATAATTGTATCGGCATTTCTTTAGCTCTTCTTCAGATATTGTAAAATAACACCTTACCGTCTCCAGATACACTTTTCCAGCAAAATCCAGTTTGTATTTCTTTGCCAATCGCTTAATCGTTGCAAAAATATCATTTCTCTCATAAGCAAGTCTGGTTCTCTTGAAAACTACCTTTTTCCATTTTATATCCATATAAACATTGTTACCAATGGTTTTTCCGGCAAATGATTTATATTCCCCAATTCGCAACAAGTAGGAAAGCACCTGCACCAACTTCTCCTGTGAAGAAATTTCATTGTAACTGTAATCTCCAAAATTTAACTGTTCAAACTGTAATGGTGTGCTTTCCTTTTTTATTTCACGTTCCATTACTCTATTTACATCTCTCATTTACTCCATTTCTTTTTGCTCCTTCTTTTCTGACACTAAAAGAGCAGTCATGTCCTGACTGCCCCACCTTTGGACAAAATGTTCAGAAGTTCTATATTTCTTCTTTTGGACTTTTTGTCCAAAAATTTCCTGATACAATACGGATAACCTCTACTACGATACTGATTATTTTAAAAATCAACACAATACCGCCAATCAAACCACCTGCAATACAGTTCAAAGCCAAAACACCAATGCTTCCACTGATACCGAAATTCTTTGGTATGAGCCAAAGACACATTCTGCGGATACCAAACGGACATCCTGTCAAAATCCAATATAAAAAACAGTCAAAACCTTCTGTTTTATTGCATATCAGATAACAAGTCCACATCCATACTGCAATAAACATCGTTGGAACAATGACTTTAAACAATACCTTTTTCATGCCATCCTCCTCCGTACATATCGTGCTGTACCTCCTGTTGATAGTAATGATTGATTGTGTTTGGTGCATTGTAAAGCGTTGTTACCATATACGCCTTAATATTTGCAATCTTGGTTGTGGTGTCCTTCATGCAGTCAATAACATAATTCAAATGAGAACTATTCAGTTTCAGGTATTTTGCTTTTACCAGTTCATACGGATATTCATCCCCACCAATTCTTACTGTCATGTGCTTAACACAAACCACTTCACAGATGATTTCAAAAAGTTCATCATACAGTTCTCTGTTCTGCTTATCACCATACTTCATATAATGATCGTATTCTATATTCTTTTTGATGATCTCTATGTATGCATTGACATCATCCATCGCATCAACTCCTCTTAAATTGAATTGAAAAAGGCACTCCTAATGGAATGCCCTAATATAAAAAATAGGGACACTCTTTCAAGTATCCCTACGTTCTATCAACATATCTGATAGTTCTCTATTTACTTTCATATTCAGAATTATTTGTGTTCCTACAACCGAGGTCTAATGCCACAACAACCGTTACCTTCCTCACAAGCTCTTTTTCCTTGTGATTTTCAGCAATCCTGTTGAAGCTAAAAAACTCTACAAAGTGCGTAAATTCAAGGATTTCTATATATCCTTTCTGTGTAGTCCTACCACCGTCTCCACATGTACCGTATTCCCAAACTGGTCAACCGGCTGTACTTTCACAATCTTATATCCACGCTCCGATAACACCTTTAAATCCCTTGCAAGTGTTGCCGAATCACAGCTTACATACACAACTCTCTGTGGTGACATTGTAACAATAGTATCCAGAAGCTTCTCATCACAGCCTTTTCTTGGTGGGTCTACCACTATAACATCTGGTCTTGTCATATTGTGACCAGTACCATCATCTGCTTTCCTGCTTTCATAAAATGCTGTGACTACTTCTTCTGCCTTTCCTACAAAGAACTCTGCATTATCTATTCCGTTAAGCCCCGCGTTATTCTTCGCATCTTCAATCGCCTGTGGAACTATCTCTACACCGTATACCATTCCTGCATTTTTTGCCAAAAATAACGAGATTGTTCCTATTCCACAATACAGATCCCACACTGCCTCATTGCCTGTAAGATTAGCAAATTCCAATGCTTTGTTATAAAGCACTTCTGTCTGTTTAGGATTAACCTGAAAGAATGAAAGCGGTGATATCTGGAACTTTATATCTCCAATGTAATCTTCTATATACGGTCTTCCATAAAGAGTTACACATTCCCTGCCAAGTATTACATTAGTATCCTCTTTATTAATATTGACAACCAGCGAAGCTATATTTAACTTTCTTCCACTGTTATTACTTGTATTATTATCACTACCTGATGAAATATTATCACTTGCTGAACTGCCACTATTAAGCCGCTCAATCACTCTTACAAGTCCATCTGCCGCCTCTTTTCTTAACATTTTCTTAGTAACAAGACAGACCATAATCTCATCAGTATGAAATCCTGTTCTTATAAGTATATGTCTTAAAGTTCCCTTATGGATATTCTCGTTATAGGCTCTTACCCTGTAATCTTTCATCCACTGCTTGACGGCTGTTAATATTACAGAGTTGTTCTCATCACCTAAAAGGCAGTCATCACAAGGAATTATTGAATGTGTATGACCTGCGTAAAATCCCATAATAATATTACCGTCTTTATCCTCACCTACAGGATACTGTGCTTTGTTGCGGTATCTGAATGGCGTGTCCATACCAAGAATGTCACACATTTCATAATCTACGCCTTCTGTAAGTCCACCTATTCTCTGTAAATTATCACTGACAAGCTTCTGTTTGTACTTAAGCTGTGCAGCGTAACTCATAGCCTGTAACTGACAGCCGCCACACTGCCTTGCTATATTACATTCCGGTGTAACCCTGTCCTTTGACGGTGTTATGATATTCATAAGTCTGGCATATCCGTAATTCTTCTTTGCCTTCATAATCTTAACTTCTACTACATCACCTATGACTGTATCTTTTACAAATAATGTATAGCCGCCTATCTTGCCTATTCCTTCTCCTGTTACTCCTATATCCTCTATTGTAACCTGTACAATATCATTCTTACTATATGCCATAACTGTTCCTCACATTAACAACTTGTTCTTCTTATGTTGGATTCAAGCCATCTGTTAAATCCAAGCCAGTCATTAGTGTCTTTGGCTTCAAGACATTCCCTTAAAGTTTCAAGCTTTGCATCCATATTATCTGCCATAGAAAGTGCTATTGCTTCTGCTATTGCCGGCTTCTTAGGTGAACCATATTCTAACTCACCGTGATGTGATAATATACAATGACCAACCTCATTAGCTAATATCTCTGGAAAATCTGGTATATGTCTGATTTTTTCAATAACCATTTCGTAGCCAATCACTATATGTCCTATAAAATTCCCCTCATCTGTGTAGTCATTTCTTGGAAATTCACTTAATTCCCTTACCTTGCCTACATCGTGAAGCATTGCACAGCTTATAAGCAGATCCCTGTTAAGAAAATCGTAATTCTCACTCATCTTTGCACATAATCTTGTAACACTTAGGCTGTGTTCAAGCAGTCCACCCATAAATCCGTGATGTACTGTCTTGGCTGCTGACGTATTCTTGAACTTTTTAATAAATGCTTCATCTTCAACGAAAAATGCTTCCAAAAGCTGCTTTATGTATGGATTATCTACACTTCTTACGAATCCTAATAATTCCTCATACATCTGCTCTATATCATATCTTGAAGATGGAATATAATCTGTTGGTGTGTACTCATCCTCTGCTGCCACACGAATTCTTTCTATTTTAAACTGTAATGCACCATTATAACTTGTAACCTGTCCATTAACAAATACATAATCATTAACTTCAAAATCGCATATTCCACCTGAATTAACGTCCCATATCTTTGAATCTATCTGTCCTGTCTTATCTATAAGTATAACATTCTCGTATTCTTTTCCAGCCTTAGTAAGTGCTGATGACTTGGATTTACACAGGTATACCTCTGAAATTCTGTCTCCGTCTTTAAATGTTTCTATATAACGCATACTCTTCCTCCATTCAATCAGATTTCTCTCTGATTTCAATTAATCTTATTATATTCTTATCTCAACTATTTAATTCTACTCTGTACTGTCAAGTAGCTGCTTTATCTGTATTCCACATTGACATCATAAGATACTTCAAAATACCCTGATTTACCAAGCCTTTTTACAAGGACATTAACGCTCTGTCCTGACTGGCATCTGTACAGCTTCTCATTCAGCTTCTGCATAGTAAGACATTCCTCGCCATTTACCTCTACAATTACATCTCCTGTCTGAAGTCCTGCCTGATATGCCGGCGACTCCTGCTCAACTGCAAGTATATATATTCCTGTTGTAAGACTGTATTTATCTGCCAATTCATTGTCTACATTCTCTGCTTTAATACCAAAATACATAATCTCCTGACGGTTTATCATATTCTCAATAGTACCTTTAAGATCTGATATTCCCATAAACTTAAGCTTGACATCTTTATTACTGTGTACAGATATTCCTACAACATTGCCGTCCGAATTAAATAAAAATGCGTAATCTTCATCTTTGGCTGTAAGATTAGTTTCAAATATGTCTACATTATTATCTATAAGGCTGTACGAGCTGATATTGGTTATAGTTCCATAATCTACTGCCCCATCCGTTCCATATATATTGCCTGCGGCAATTACAAGCTCACCCTTGTTAAGTATATATGAATTGCTAAGAACTGATACCTCTATGCTTGTCCTGTCGTCCTCACTCATCTGTTCAGCATCAACACTTATTATACTTATACCTGTATTACTGTCTGAGCACACATATACCGCCTTATATTCATTATCATTAACCTTAACACTTATATCCGCAGTATTATCAGTATACTTCTTTGATGTAAGTATAATATATCTTGAATTCACATAGGCAACAATAAGTCCCGCCGTAGATGTTACATTTTCCCTGTTCTCAATATAATTCTCATAATTAAGCCCTTCCGTGCTTTCCTGAATTATGACAACTGACTTCTGCACATCATCTACCTTCGTTCTTAACGACTGCATTAATGTATCATAATCCTTCTTAATCTGTGGCTGTCCTTCTTCATCCTCAACAACAACAGGCTCCGGATATTCATCTCTTGTGAATTCAATCCTATCCTGTTCTGCTTTCTTCTTATCAAACTTCGCCTTTACTGACGGCACAATAAGCTTGTCAGCCGCTATATATACCACTCCTGCTATTATTATCAATACAAGTATCTTAATTGTTCTTATAAGATTCTTATATTTAACCTTAGGACTTAATACAATCTTTTCCGTATATAAATCGTATTTCTGCTCAGTATCTTTATGTTCCATATTATCCCTCATTCTTATTCATTAACAGATGCTTACGCATCTGATATGTTAAATCACAAGTACATTTTTCTTCTGACTATCCGGTTATTACGCAATATAAATAAAGTATACACTATGTTTATGAACAAACTATGACATAGATGTTAAAAAGTCGGCTCTTTCTTAAATTTATCCTATGGTTTTAATCGGTTTTAGTATATAATAAGAGAGGATTGTCAGCTTTTATCACTAATAGCAGACATATAATAATTATTATTTGAAATGACAGGAGTATTACATTGAATAATAAATCATTATCAACACTTGAATATAATAAAATAATATCTCGTCTTGTATCTTTTGCCTGCTCTGATGGTGCAAAGCAGATACTTCATAAGCTTGAGCCTATGACTGACATAGACAAAATCAATACAGCACTTGATTATACTAATGATGCACTTACCCGTGTATACCAGAAGGGAAGCGTGGATTTCTCAAGGATAAAAGATATCAGGGGAAGCATTGCAAGACTTAAAGTCGGAAGCTCTCTTAATGCACTTGAGCTTCTTAACATATCTATGTTATTAGAATGTGCTGCCCACATAAAGGGATACTATGAACAGCGTGCTGACTCAATACAACCTTTAATAGACATGCTTGACCCTGTTACACTTCTTAATAACGCAATTAAGAAATGTATTATATCAGAAGATGAAATCAGTGATGATGCAAGTGCGAACCTCCGCAGCATAAGACGTCAGAAAAATATAGCTGCTGACCGCATACACACTGAACTTAATAAAATATTAAATTCACCATCTACAAGAACTTATCTTCAGGATTATGTGATAACAACAAGACAGGGACGTTTCTGTCTGCCTGTTAAAGCTGAATACAAATCACTTATGCCTGGTATGGTTCATGACCAGTCATCGACCGGTTCTACTGTATTTATTGAGCCTGCCGCAGTTGTCAAGCTTAACAATGATATAAGAGAGCTTGAACTTAAGGAACAGGCTGAGATTGAAGTTATTCTTGCAGATTTAAGTGCTAAAGCCGCAGAATATACCGATTCACTGCTTTCAGACTATGAGATACTTACCAATCTTGACTGCATATTCGCCAAAGCACTTTTATCAAGGCATTTTAATTGCAGCCGCCCTGTTATGAATAACAAAGGTATAGTAAATATTAAAAAAGGACGACATCCTCTTATTGAGCCGCATACTGTCGTGCCTATAGACATTTATCTCGGTACAGATTTTAACCTTCTTATCATAACAGGACCTAATACCGGTGGTAAGACCGTATCCTTAAAGACTGTCGGACTTCTTACTCTTATGGCTCAGGCCGGACTTAATATTCCAGCACTGGAACATTCCGACATAGCTGTATTTGACAATATATTTGCTGATATCGGCGATGAACAGAGTATTGAACAGAGCCTTAGTACATTCAGCTCACATATGACTAATACTGTCGATATTCTTAAAAAAGCTGACAGCAACAGTCTCATTTTATTCGATGAGATTGGTGCTGGTACTGACCCTACAGAAGGTGCAGCCCTTGCAATTGCTATACTTGACAGCCTTCACAGACGTAATATTACAACAATGGCGACAACACATTACAGCGAGATTAAAATGTATGCACTCACAACCGATGGCGTTGAAAATGCCTGCTGTGAATTTGATGTACAGTCACTCCGCCCTACTTATAGGCTTCTTATCGGAGTTCCTGGAAAGAGTAATGCATTTGCCATTTCCAAAAAGCTTGGACTTTCTGACAATATAATTAATGATGCTTCACGCCGTCTTGACTCTGAAGATATCAAATTTGAAGACCTTGTAACTGATCTTGAACAAAGCCGTGTTACAATTGAACGTGAGCGTGAGGAATTAAATGAGTACAAAGCACAGATTGCCCAGTTAAAGTCTGAACTTACCAAAAAAACTGAACGTCTTGATGAACGTACTGACAATATTATAAGAAAAGCTAACGAAGAAGCTGCACGCATACTTAAAGATGCGAAAGAGTATGCTGATAAGACAATTAATGCTATGAACAAGCATGGTATGACTGTAAAAGAGCTTGAGAAACACCGCAGTGCTATCCGTGAGAAAATGAATAAGCGGCAGGAAAAGTTAAAGATTGAACCTGCCAACAACATAAGCGAGCATAAGGCTCACGATATATCTGAATTCAAGGTTGGTATGCACGTTAAGGTTCTTACAATGAACGTCATAGGTACTGTATCCCAGATTCATAAGAATAAAAACCAGGTTACTGTACTTGTAGGAAGCTTAAACACTAAAATGGATATTAAAAATCTTGCCATACTTAAAGGCTATAAGGATCCTGCTGAAACAAGTTCTAAGCCTAAGGGTGCTGGTGGCTCAGGTAAAATCAAGATGTCAAAATCATCTTCTGTATCTTCTGAGATTAATCTTCTTGGATACACTGTTGATGAAGCTATTGCCGTTCTTGACAAATATCTTGATGATGCCTATATTGCCAGAATTCCACAGGTACGAATTGTTCACGGCAAGGGAACAGGTGCTCTACGCTCTGGTATAACTTCTTATCTGCACGGGGTTCCTTATATTAAAGAATTCCGCCTTGGACAGATTGGCGAGGGTGCAGAAGGTGTTACAATTGTAACATTTAAAGATTAACTATAAATATTGTATATGGAGGCACATATGGTTGCTAAACAACGAATTTTAATCGTAGATGATGATGAGAATATAGCTGAACTCATCTCACTCTATCTTACAAAAGAATGTTTTGAAACTAAGATTGTATATGACGGCGAAAGTGCACTTGATAACCTTTCTACATTCAAGCCTAACCTCATTCTGTTAGACCTTATGCTTCCTGGTATTGACGGATATCAGGTATGCCGTGAAATCAGGAAGAATAATAATACGCCAATAATTATGCTTTCAGCTAAGGGCGAAACATTTGACAAGGTATTAGGTCTGGAGCTTGGTGCTGATGATTATATTATCAAGCCATTTGAAACAAAAGAACTTGTCGCACGTGTTAAAGCTGTATTAAGACGTTATCATCTTCCACAGACTACCGTTGCACCATCAGAAAATGCAAGATGTGTAACGTATCCTGACTTAATTGTCAATCTTGACAATTACTCAGTTACTTATGATAAAAAGGCTGTAGAAATGCCGCCTAAAGAACTTGAACTTTTATACTTCCTTGCATCTGCACCTAATCAGGTGTTCACACGAGAACAGCTTCTTGACAATATCTGGGGCTATGATTACATCGGCGATACCCGTACTGTCGATGTGCACATCAAACGAATTCGTGAAAAGATTAAAGACCACGATAAATGGTCGATTGAAACCGTATGGGGAATTGGCTACAAATTTGTGACTAAATAAGCAGGAACGGACTCAATATGAAATATAATATGCTTACCAAACAGATAACTCTATATATAATAATTGCTGTTGTAGGATTTATAGCTGTAACAACAATATGTTTCAGGCACGATTATAATAAAGTATATGACTATTATTCTGAAGTGCTTTACCAGCAGGCTAACGAAATTGCCGGCACATTTGCAAAAGATACATTCACGCCAGAATATCTTTCAGGCATAGAAGCTGACCTTAAAATAGTATCTGAACTCAACCACACAAGAATTATGTTCGTAAGCCCATTCGGTGATGTTATGTTAGATACTGGATTTTCTGGAACAGCAGATTCTAATGGTTATCTATATGAACTTAAGGATTTTGATTATGGCAGGCTTAAAGGTGCACACACACAGACAGGTGATTTCTATGGTGTATTTGACGAAACTGTTGTAAGTGCATATTTTCCTATTGCCAGCAATTTCACAATGAAAGGCTATGTTATCATCAATATGTCTGAAACTGTCATAACTGACAGGGTATATGATACATTTAACACCAACTATCTTACACTGGTGATTGCTATGCTGCTTTCACTTTCTATGCTGGTGCTATATTTCATACATATTCACAAGCCTATCAATGAGCTTACCAAGGCTACTGAAGAATATGGAAAAGGTAATCTTTCCTACCGCATTAAAATACACCACAATGATGAAATCGGACGTCTGGCGGCTTCTCTAGATTATATGGCAAAAGAACTTAACGAAATGGACCGGTTCCAGCAGAAGTTCTTATCCAATATTTCGCACGACTTCCGTTCGCCTCTTACTTCAATAAAAGGCTACCTTGAAGCCATTGAGGACGGAACAGTACCACCGGAAATGATTAATAAATACATTAATATTGTATTATTTGAAACCGAACGACTTACCAAGCTTACAAGCAATATACTTACACTTAATGAACTTGACCCTAAGACTGTCCGCCTTGAGATTACAACATTTGATATTAACTCAGTAATAAAGCATACAATAGAAACTCTTGAGGGTTCGTGTAAAAAGAAAGGCATTAAGTTCAGCCTGACATTCTCTGGCACAGCACTTAATGTCAAAGCTGACAAAGGTAAAATACAACAGGTTATATACAACCTTGTAGATAACGCAATCAAATTCAGCCACGATAACTCCTTTATATATGTAACTGTCAAAGAAAAAGGTGATAAAGCCCAGATATCAATTAAAGATACTGGAAGCGGAATTGCCAAGAAAGATATTGATAAAATATGGGATAGATTTTATAAATCAGATGCCTCAAGAGGCCGTGACAAGAAAGGGTCTGGACTTGGACTATCCATAACCAAGGAAATAATTCAGGCACACGAGGAACATATCGATGTAATCAGTACTGCAGATGTGGGAACAGAATTTATATTTACGCTGCCACTTGCAAAGGGATAATGTTAATAACCAACAATTCTCTATGAATATATAAGAGAGCTTTCTAACCTCTCTCTTATATATTCTTTTACGCAAAAATTAATGGTATTGCTGTTGTTTCTTATACGCTTCACAACTGCTGTATCCAATATATCTTACTCATCTGATAATTCTGTATATTACAAAGGATAAGGATACATAAAATGTACCCTCATCCCATTATAATTAATTACTTCCAATGAAGCTTATGCAATTCTCCTGACAAGCTCATATTCTCAAAGCCGTGCTGTCTTAATGCCTCGTAAGCCACTATTGCCACTGAATTAGAAAGATTAAGGGAACGGATATCTCCAATCATCGGTATCCTTATACAGGTATCCTCGTGGTCTACAAGTATATCCTCTGGTATTCCCGCACTTTCCTTTCCGAACATAATATAGCAGTCGTCTTCATACTTCACATCAGCGTATGTATGATGTGCCTTAGTAGTTGCCATATATATCTTAGCACCCGGATTACGGTTAAGAAAATCTTCATAATCATTATATACTGTCACATCAAGCTTATCCCAGTAATCAAGTCCCGCTCTTTTAAGCATTTTCTCATTAAGGCTGAACCCAAGCGGCTCAATTAAATGTAATCGTGCGCCTGCCGCTACACAGGTTCTTCCTATATTGCCAGTATTAGCAGGCATCTCTGGCTCATGTAATACTATATTTAACATAATTATCTTTCCTTATAATTCTTTACTGTTCTACTATTACAGCTATATTAAGTTCAAGTGCCACTTCGTCACCTGAATGGATAGGCACACATATATTCTGTGTATATGACTGTGTAATAGTCATATCTCCGTGACATACACTTGGTGGTGTAATATCTATAACATATCCCTTTGTTGAGAATATTGTTGCAGCATTACCCATAATCATATTACCAAGCTCGCTTATTGCACTTATAGACATATCATCAAGTGCAGTTACCGGCATACCCATCATCATCTTAGATGCCACGTCCAATGCCTTATTAAACTCAAATGCCATAATAACCTGACCCTTTAATTCACCTGTTATACCTATCATAACAGCAACAGACTCCTTCTCGAATTCTGTTGTCTTGACATAAGGCTTTCCTATCTTCATCTCTGTCTGACATATTTCCTGCATTATCTTAGCCGCTGACATTAAAAATGGATTTATAAAATCTGCGTTCATTCCCGCCATAACTCTTCCTCCATAGTAGTCAATATGTACTTATAACTTTTCTATAAAGTTCTTTATTCTCTTAATTCCTTCTTTAAGGTTCTCAATTGAATAAGCGTACGATATTCTTACAAAGCCCTCACCGCTATTGCCAAATGCTGTTCCAGGAACAACTGCAAGCTTCTGGTCTTCTAGAAGTCGGCTAGCAAATTCATCTGATGTCATACCAAACTTCTTGATAGATGGAAATATATAGAATGCCCCAAATGGCTCAAAACAGTCTATTCCCATACTCTTAAGCTCATGAAGAAGAAACCTTCTTCTCTGGTCGTAGGCTGTAACCATCTTCTCTACCTCTGTATCACAATTCCTTAATGCCTCAACAGCGGCAAACTGGCTGTTAGTTGGTGCACACATAATCGCATACTGATGAAGCTTAATCATCTGCTTTATAATCTCAGCAGGTCCACAGGCATAACCTAATCTCCAGCCTGTCATAGCAAATGCTTTGGAGAAACCATTTATCATAATAGTTCTTTCTTTCATACCAGGAAGGCTTGCTATTGAGCAGTGCTTGTTATCTCCATATGTAAGCTCTGAATATATCTCATCTGATATAACATACAAATCCTTCTCTATAATAACAGGCACTAACTCCATAAGTTCTTCTCTTGTCATGATAGCACCTGTCGGATTGTTAGGAAATGGCATTATAAGAATCTTAGTCTTATCTGTAATATGCTCCAGCAATTCTTCTTTAGTAAGCTTAAACTGATTCTCCTCTTTAAGATTAATAAATACAGGAACAGCATCTGCCATAACTGCACAAGGAAGATATGATACATAACTTGGCTGTGGTATAAGTACTTCATCACCTGGGTCAACCATACATCTTAACGCTACATCTATAGCTTCACTTCCACCCACAGTTACAAGCACCTGCTTCATTGGGTCATACTGTGTATCATACTTTCTTGCAACATAGCTGCTTATTTCCTGTCTTAATTCCTTAAGTCCTGCATTAGAAGTATAAAATGTTCTTCCCTTCTCTAATGCGTATATACCTTCTTCCCTTACATTCCAAGGTGTATCAAAATCTGGTTCACCAACGCCAAGTGATATTGCATCTGGAATTTCACTTACTACGTCAAAGAACTTTCTTATACCTGAAGGCTCTATATCTACTATTTTCTTAGATAAAGCATCTCTCATGGTGTTACTAACATCCTTTCATCCTTGTCTTCTTCATCAATTACAGTTCCATAATCTTTGTATTTCTTTAATACAAAATGTGTTGATGTGCTGAGCACTGAATCAAGTGGTGCAAGCTTCGCCGCCACAAACTGTGCAACAGACTTCATAGTCTTTCCTTCAATAATAACTGTAAAATCGAAGCCACCAGACATAAGATAAACTGATGTAACTTCATCATATTTGTAAATTGTCTCGGCAATGCTGTCAAAACCAAGTCCTCTCTGAGGTGTAACCTTTACCTCAATAAGTGCTGTTACTTTCTCATCGCCTGTCTTATCCCAATTGATAAGGGTATTATAACCACAGATAATATGTTCCTTTTCCATATCCGCTATCTCATTCGCGACTTCTTCCTGCGCGACTCCAAGCATAACGGACATATCGTGAATGTCAATTCTACCATTATTCTCTAACAAGTTAAGGATTTTCTCTCTCATATCATTATACCCTTTCAATTAAATTATTGTGCTGTCTTTATACAGCGGAATATCTCATCCTGATTAGGCAATGTAAGAAATCTTTCTTCATCTTTATTGTGAAGAATTCTCTGATTGCCCTTCACAATTCTTCCTATAACTGCGGCTGGGATATTATTGCTGTTAAGTATATTAATAATATCACAATCATTATCCGCTGTCATTAATAAACAACCTAAAGATTGCAGTTCATAAGGATTAACATTGAATAATTCGCAGATCTCTATAATCTCCTGTCTTACAGGTATGCTTCTTATGTCAACATCAAGTCCGACATTGCCATATTCACACATATCCCACAATGCACCAAATATTCCTCCCTCTGATACATCGTGCATATAACAGTTAATTCCATTGTCCCTTAAAAGCTGTACCATTCCGCCTATATACATATCTGTATCTTCGCCAACAGCCTTACTTACCCAGTCTTTACTATATCTTTCATATACCGCCTGCTCATCAGTTTCAACTAACTGCTTTACTCCACTTATTCCTATGCAGCCAGCGGCGATTATATGCTGTCCTGCCTCAATAACATTTCTATTATCTTCCCTCAAGCCCTGCACGGTAACAGTTACTACAGGCTCACTGACCGAAGTGCTGACTGTTGTATGCCCTCCGGCTATTGGCACTTCTGTAACTGCCGCCTGTCTTGTAAGTCCTGCGATTACTTCCCTTATACGGATTTCCCTTGCCTGCTCTGGCATAACTATGCAGTCACTTGCCGCTATAGGTGTGCCGCCAGCGGCATATATATTATTAACGGCTTTAATAAGAGGCATATATCCACAGGCTGTCGCACTTAACAGCGTCTTATCCACGCCCTGCTCTCTAATATCCACCTCAGACACGTCCTGTCCAATATCCATACGTGTAACCTTCTGGCCTCTTACGGTGTTAAGAGGCTTTAATACAGACCTTGAAAGAATTGTATCTGATACCTTGCCTAATTTCATACCAATCCTCGTTTCTATGTTTTTAACATATTACATTCAATTACAAGCTTGAACTTGCATATATTACATTTTCAATCTATACTTAATCTTAAATAAATGCTGACACAGCCATAGGAAGTACCATAGCAAGTACAAGGATTACTATTATAACTGCAGCAAATATTCTTTTAGTTTTGCTCTTTTTTAAATTAATCATAATTACCTCCTTAAACATAGCAGCACATTAAACAATACATTTTAATAACATATTGGAAACGGAGAATACTATGCACTTTATATTGCCTTATTTTATAATAATATTAATAGTTATTCAACTTTATCTTAAAAAAAGTACACGTTCTGGCTCAGAACGCTCAAAAAAATATTGGGAAAGGGAACAGAAAGCCAATTCAACAAGAAAGCAGGATATAAGCTCACTTAACTATATTAAATGGGACGATGCACTTCCTGCTATAGATAACAACCTGACATTAGCTGACATATTAAATAATTCACCAGAAGCCCTTAAGGCTTATAATAATATCCAGACACTTAAGACTGAGCCAATGCTTAACCTGTCAGAGTATTCCAACACTGACCTTAAGCTAAAATATGGTGTTGCTAATCTTGATACTTTAACACAATATGAAGACAACTACACTTCATTTATAAAGAGTCTTTCAGAGCTTGGACATATCCTTATTGAACATAAGGACATATCCGATGCCACAGCATTTCTTGAATATGCCGTAAAGATAGGCTCTGACATACGACTTACCTATACTGACCTTTACGCATTATATTCAGAAGCAGGAAATGCTTCCAAAATCAGACAGTTAAGACAATACGCCTCACTTATCAAGTCTGTTAATAAAGACCTGATAGTATCAGCTATTAACTAGGTATTTAATTAATTATATGAATATATTACCTATATAAACATTAATTCATAACTAACCATTATTTTCCATATTCTGAAAGTATCTTATCTATGTTTCGTGAAGCTATACTCTTGGTCATCTCATCAATCGGGATATCAAGCTTAACATTATGCTTTACAACAAGTGCTGTAAGATAATTTCTTTGTGCCTGTGTAATCGGACTATCCTTTTTCACACTGTATACAAGCTCAGACGGTATTTCAAAGCCTGAATCATCCGGTTTTATTGTATACATTTTCCAGTATATTCCGCTTGCACTCAGCGCATCATCTAAAGCCCTGTGTGAGTTACCAGGGTCAATCTTCAAATACTCACACAGATAATCAAGCTTCTTATGCTCCAGTTCTGGAAGTATTCTTCTTGCCATTTTAAGTGTATCTATTCCTGCTGACGGAAATACAAGATTGTTATTAACCGCCGCCTTCTTTAAAAAGCTGTAATCAAATATAACATTATGTCCAAGTATAGGATAATCTCCTATAAATTGTATTACATCTTCAATCAGTTCATTAATTCTTGGCTTATCTGTAAGCTCCTCATTATGTATATGTGTAAGCTCTATTATTCTGTCGCTTATCTTAATGCCTGGATTGACAAGTGTTGAATATGTATCTGTCACGTTTCCATTACATACCCTTGCCATTCCTATCTCAATTATTCTGTCTGCTGCCGGGTTAAGCCCTGTAGTTTCTATATCCAGTGCAACATAGCTGTCTATCATTGCCTTTGTTCCTTTCATTAGTATAGTACTTCTGGGTAAAAAAATAGAGCGGGTGATGGGAATCGAACCCACGTATCTAGCTTGGAAGGCTAGTGTTCTACC
>ERZ837487.1990-NODE-1990-length-22386-cov-3.426671_pt1 | contig 22386 bp, 19 predicted proteins | sample MGYA00519911_ERZ837487 | MGnify/ENA primary metagenome ERZ837487 (study PRJEB31850, sample SAMEA3708818) | human gut metagenome | biome: human gut; feature: human-associated habitat; material: faeces | place: China | collected 2014 ... | reverse complement strand
TAACAGGGAAGGTCGCCGGTTCGAGGAAAAGGATTTCTCCCAAAATCGTTGAGAAAAGAATGACGGTGTACTGAAGAGAACTCGACAGAACTAGATTGCCTCTGGAGAAAGCTCTGGTCAGACAGAATTGACCGCCGGTTGCACAGATACAAAGTCCCAAAATGTATAAGGCGCCCTTAACGCTCCAGGGATGGAAGCCGCCGGTGAGGAATGTTCCGATGAGGCCGCAAATCGCACCGACCAGAACAAGGTAAAAAATAATTCGTGTTTCCGGCTCATGAAGCATGCCGAGTTTCTTAACAAACGTTGTGGCATTTGCAGTGAAAAAGCCCGCGGCTAAACCCACTACAGCGGCATAGTATTCATGCGGTCCGATGGTTGGTCCGAGCATGATCACGACGCCGATAAAACCGAAAAGCACCATCGCCATCAGCCCCCAGTTCACTCGAGCGTGATGGAGCAGGGAAGTCGTCAGAATGTAAGCCCCGACAAACAACGGCGACGTGTAATTCAATGTCATCGCCAGTCCGATATTCAGATGAGAGACGGAATAAATGCCGCAGATGATTGAAAGAGTGCCGCACATCGAGCGGATCAAATGCTGCCAAGGATGAGTTGTGGAAAGCGTAATTCCACTGAAACGCATAACGCCGTAAAAGAGGACAACGCCGAAAATTGATCTGAAAAAGAGAATTTCCCAGCTACCGATGCCTTCGAATCCGGAATATTTCACGAATACGGCATAAAAGGCATAAAACAATGCCGCAACCACCATCCAAAGAGACTGCACCGAACATCCTCCTAAAAAAAGACATCTTAGCCGTCAAATCTTTTGCATAGAAAACTATGGATCACAATATTTTCAAGGAATCTGTTCGATCGATATTTTTATCAGGGTAAAAGGGCGAATTTTTTGACTAAACTTTCCTGAATATTTACTGCTCAGAAAAGCCATGAAAGAAGAACTCAAATCGCTTTTTGCCGAAATTGTCGGCCTCAATAACGTCATTGATGATCCGGCTCTTTTCGGACCTTACACGGATGATTTCACAGACCACTACGTCTCAAAGCCTTTGGCTGTCGTCCGCCCCTCTACCACCGAACAAGTTTCAAAGATCGTCAAACTTTGCGCTCAATACAACGTTCCCATCGTCACCCAGGGCGGCAATACAAGTCTGACAGGCGCAGCGACAACTTATCGACCGGATGCTGAAATCGTCCTGTCCATGACAAAAATGAAAAACGTCATCGACGCGGACCCACTTTCAGACTCATTAACCGTTCAAGCCGGAATGACATTGGCCGAAGTGCATGAAGCTGCAGAAAGTGTTAATCGTTTCTTCCCGCTGTCTTTTGCGGCAGAAGGCAACGCAACCATCGGCGGCTGCTGTGCCTGTAATGCCGGCGGAGTAGCCGTACTGCGTTACGGAACAACACGCGACTTGGTTCTCGGCGTTGAAGTCGTCCTTCCCGACGGCCGCATTTACAACGGTTTGAGACGTCTTCGTAAGGACAACACCGGATACGATTTCAAAGATTTATTCTTGGGCAGCGAAGGAACCATCGGCATTATTACTGCCGTCGTTCTGAAACTCTTCCCGGCGGCGAAAGAAAAGGAAACTGCTTTTTGCTGTCTGAACAGTATTCAGGACGCCGGAAAGCTTCTGAACCGATTCAAGATGAAAGCCGGCTCTTCTCTGACAGCTTTCGAGTTGATCAGCGATTTGCCGATCGAGCGAGTTAAAAAGTACCTGCCTGATATCGAAGTGCCTCCGCTCAGCGACTCTCCCTGGAAAGTATTGGTTGAACTTTCTCTGGAAAAGAAGCCTCAGGAAAGCATGATGGAACACATCTTGGAAGGTGCGTTTGAAGACGGAGAAATCACCGATGCCGCCATTGCCAGCTCTCTGCAGGATTCCCATACCTTCTGGCATGTTCGCGAATCAATCCCTCTGGCCGACAGAACGGCCGGCGGCAGTATCCATAGCGATGTCAGCCTCCCCATTTCTTTAATCCCTGAGTTCGTCGAAGAAACAAGCGCAATGCTTTTATCCGCTTATCCCTGGCTCGGGCTTTCTATCTATGGGCACTTGGGCGACGGAAACCTTCATTTCAATTTCGTCAGTCCCGAAGACCCGGGTGCAACCTACCGAAATGAAGAAGGAATTCGAGAAATTCTTTATAGTCAGGTTAATAAATTCGAAGGCTCGATTTCAGCCGAACACGGCATCGGAATGCTGAAACTTGACCATAATTACCAATTCAAGGATCCTTTGGAGATTGAAATGATGCGCAAGATCAAAAACGCTTTTGATCCGAAGGGCATCATGAATCCCGGGAAGCTCTTGAAAACGGAATAACCAACGAGGAAACTGTGGGTAAGAAATCAAAGAAAAAGGAAAAGAAGATGGCAGTCAAAGAAACTCGAAAACTCGCCAAAGAGGAACCTTCCGACATTGCATCCGAAGTTCTCGATGACGGTTACATCGATGTCATGGATGACAAAACCGTTGCTCTTTTCCCTTTGGGCGACATGATTATTCCCACAGGCATCGACTACAAACCCGGTGATCCTGAAGAAGATGCATTGGCGGTAACCGATGCGCTTCCTGAAATTGAAGATCTTTGCTTCTTAGAAGTTCCGAAGTTTTTTTCTTTAAAGGGCAGTGTGGTCACACCGGCGATGATGCTTGAGCTTTCCCGAGCCGTCCAAAGGGTTTTGATTCGCCCGGAAGTCTCAGGCGTTGTCGTTACTCAGCCTGCGGACAATATTGAAGAAACAGCTTATTTCGTCAGCATTTCTTTATCGGATGTATTCCAGAATCAGAATTCCAAGCCGATCGTCTTTACGACCTGCATGAATCCCGAAGATCCGATGTTTGACGGGACCAAGAATCTTTTAGATTCCATTCGGGTTGCCTGTCACGACGTGAAGGGTGATATCCCAACGGTTGTCGTCTGCATGAACGGTGAGATCCATGCGGCGTCCCGCGCTCAGCTCACTCACACCAACAAGGCTTCTGCCTTGGCTTCTCCGGGCTGGGGCCCCGTCGGTTATGTCGACCGCGACAATGTTTATTTCCGCTGCGGTGCATTAGAGCTCGATACCGGTTTGAACTTCCCGATGCTCAAAAAGCTTACGGCCAAAGTTCCCGTTGTTAAAGCCATGTGCGGAGACGACGGTGCGCTTCTTGAAATGGTTCTTGAAAAAGAACCGGACGCCATCATCGTTGAAGGTTTCGGCCGCGGTAACCTTCCGGCCGGCATGATGCCTGCGATTAAAAAAGCGGTAAAGAAGGGCATTTTCGTTGTGATCTCGACAAGAGCTTCTTCCGGCCGTGTCTTAGACAGTACGGTTTTCCCGGGAAGCGTCGCGCAATGTCTTGAATCCGGCTGTTTGTTAGCCGGCGAAACGACTACCGCTAAAGCTAGACTTCTTTTGATGTACGTCCTTTCCCAGAAAGAAGCGATCCAACTAAAGAAAGAAGATCCTGAAAGATTCTTCGCCTACGTACAGGAATGTTTGGATCCGGTGCTCACCAATCGTCTCTTCGGTTAATGAGTCAAAAATTTGCTTCTATGGACGAGCTTTTCGAAGCGCTGAGCCATTCAGCGTTTCGAAGCAAGTTTCGTTTGTCTTACGCAGACAGAACTTATGCCGAGACTCGTAATGACGAGCTCTTGAAGAAACACGCCAAAGAAATTCTTCACGACAGAATCGGAAGCGCGAATCCGAAAAACGACGGCAAACAGACGCCGTACAAGGGACATCCGATCTTTACTGCGCAGCACGCGACCGGATGCTGCTGCCGCGGCTGTCTTTATAAGTGGCATGGGATCGACAAAGGCAGAGAACTAACGGAAGAAGAACTCAATACCCTGAGCGATGTGATCTTGGAGTGGATTCATCGAGACTTACAAAAACCGACTCCGAAGAAAAGAGTACGCAAAGGCGAGACTTTGGATCTTTTCGACCAAGATTAAGTTTCCTTTTTTGAAGGTTTTCAACACATTCCAGGAAGGCTTCTTTAGAAGCTTTCGGACTCAACCTAACTAAAAGTTATAACTAACCATCCATAAATAGTATTGGATTGAGAAGAAAAGAATTTTTATGATGGAGGCATATTGAAGGAGAAACTATGCCTCTTAACCGCCGTTCATTCCTCGGACTTTCAACAATTCTTTTGAGTTCTCCGCTTCCGGTATTTTCTTCGGAAAATAAACAAGCCAAGAGAATCTTGGTATACGGAGATTCGAATTCTTTCGGATGGGCCCGGAGCCCTGAAAAAGACATCTATCGTCTTCCAATCGATCAAATTTGGCCTCAGGTCATGGCTCAAAAACTTGGTCCTAACTATGAAGTCGAAGTTAATGCCTTGGGCGCCCGAACGGTAAAAAGAGATCAAAAGGACGGCAACGGAACCGGCAAGAGCCTTTCCGGTAAGTTGTTCAACGGGATGGTTTCACTTCCTGCGGTTCTTTCCGAAAACCTTCCTCTGGATATAGTCATTGTCATGCTCGGAACCAATGACGCGAATTCAAGATACAAGAACAATGCAAAAGCGATCGCCGATGACCTTGAAGAGATGATTCGTATGATTCAAGCAGGTGAATGGCAATCCAACACTAAATTTAAGACACCAAAAGTCTTAGTCATTGCACCCCCGCTCCAGCCTAACGAAACAGCTTACGGCGACTCTTTCAGCGGCGCAGAAAAAATCACCAAAGAGCTTCCGCCGCTTCTGCAGGAAAAATGCCGAATTCTTGGAGCCGAATACATAAACGCTCAAGACTTCGTGAAAGGCATTCCGGGACAGATTGACCGTGTTCACCTTTCCCCGGAACAACACAAAGTTTTAGGCGAGGCGGCAGCTGCAAAGGTCAAAGAAATCTTTGCGCATTAATTGTTGAAAGGATCCTAGGAGGCCTTAATGAAACTTCTGACCGCTGCCGCTGCAATTACGACTTGTTTACTTATGTCCGGAAATGTCATGGCTCAAAACATTCAGATCAAAGTGGATGGCAAAGCTTACGCCGGGGGATTAAATGGTAACGATGCCGCGAAAGACTTTGCTGCAAAGCTTCCGCTCAAACTTAAGTTTGAGGATTTCGGATCGACGGAACGGATTTCGTATTTACCGAAATCATTGAACCTAGGATCCGCGCCTAGAAGCTGCGATCCTCAAAAAGGCGATATTACCTATTACATCCCATGGGGAAACCTGGCGGTTTTTGTCAGAGACTTTCGTCCGTCTGACAACTTAGTCCCGCTCGGAAAACTTTCTCCGGAAGCGCTTAAAGCCATCCAAGAAAGCGGCTCCAAAGATGTTGAAATCAGTCTTGTTAAGTGAACGATATGGAAACAACAGGATTTTTGAGAAGAACGATTCTTTTAACAGCGGCAGCAATGCCGATGATAGGCAGTAAAGTGTTTGCAGCAACTCCGAATCAAGGTGCATCCACGGTCTATTTCTCTAAAGACATCAATGCGGAGAACTTTTTAGCAATTTATGACCGGCTTAGAAAAGACGCCAACCTTCCGGAAGACAGAAGACTCTCCGGCATCAAACTTCACGGCGATGATGTCGATACGAATCGAGGTATGTGGGAAGCATTGCTGAATCACATTCCGAACAGCAAGTTTGTTGAATGCAACTATGCCTCAATCTATCCGGCCGGAAGAGGCAATACGCAAGGAAATATTAGAGCGATAACGGCTCAAGGCGTCGACAAGAATCGCCTCGATATCTTGGATCGCAACAACGAATACACGGAAGTTCCGATCAAAGGCGGTAAAGAACTGAAATCTGTCTCTGCGCCGACGGCTCTATTGAAAGAGTATGGCTGCGTTGCAGTGACGGCTAATTTCCGAATTCCGAGTTTTGCGGGATTTTCGGGTGCGTGTAAAAACGTCGGCATCGGTTTAGCCAGCGGAGAGGGCAAGACTCAAGTTCATGGTCTGGGAGTCAGAAAAGATGCAGGATTCTTCCGAAGACTCGCCGATGCTTCAAAAGGCATTCACGATGCAATGGACAATCGACTGCTTTTTATTAACGTGGTCTCAAACATTCACGTTGATCCGCTGAAAGGTACTAAAGTCCGAACAGGCAATCTCGGCATCGTCGGATCTCTGGATTTGCTCGCTGCCGACCAAGCCGCGGCAGACTTAATTTACGGTCTGACTCCTGCTGAGTACAACGCTTATTCGCTCCAAGAAAAGATTGACAGAGGCTTCTTACAACTCGAATACTTGGACGAAATCAAAGCCGGAAACCGCACCTACAAGCTCATAACACTCTAATTTTTATAGGAAAAAAAGATGAAAAAACTCCTCATTGCCACACTTCTTGGTTTAACTGCCGCTAGTGCACAAGTTCAGGCCAAAACACTTCTTGTCTATTACAGCTTCACCGGAAATATTGAAAAGGCCGCTGTCGCCGTTAAAGACCAAACCTCGACGGATGTGATTCAGATTCAGCCGGCGCAAAAAGGCTTGAACTACGCGGCCAACAATTATTCTCTCGGAAGTGATTTGGTGGACCAAATTAGAAGCAAGCCTAATGATGCTTCTTCTTATCCCGCCATTGATCCGGTGGACGTTGACTTTTCAAAATATGACACCATTATCATCGGTACACCGCTTTGGTGGAGCAATATGGCCGCACCTATGCAGACATTCTTGTTCCATAACGGAAAGGCAATGGCCGGCAAGAAAATCGGTTTGATTGTCTCCAGCGCCAGCAGTGGAATTTCCGGTGTTGAAAGAGACGCCAAACGCCTTATCCCTGAAGGTAATTTCACAAAGAGCCTTTGGATTCGTTCCTCTCAGTTTTCATCCGCTCCGAAAATGGTCGCGGAATGGCTGAAAGCCAACGGTCTGGCCTCTAAGTAATTTTTTCAATAAGAAAGGCGCCGAGGCGCCTTTCTTACTAAATATCAAGAAGATCTAATCGGCCAATTAATATTGGTCAAACATTCTCTGGATTTCTTTCGGATCCTGAGTCTTCGTCAAAGCAAGCTGCAGAAGCAGGCGAGCTTTCTGAGGGTTAAGTGTGTCGGATTCTAAGAAACCGGCCTTCGTCCACATCGGCAGAGAAACCGTCGTTGCACCGTTCGGTACGCGGGCACTTCTTACAACCACAACACCTTTAGCCACAGCGTCTTTCAGACCTTCCATTGTCGGGTTGGCGATGGAGCCGTTGCCTGTACCAGCGTGAATGATGCCTTTAGCACCGGCTGCAACAGCAGCGTCGGCCATAATACGGTCGTCGTCAACATGAGAGTAGATGATGTCAACGCGAGGCAGAGTCTCAAGCTTGCTGACGTCAAATTCGCTGTTGGTCGTGTGACGCTTTGTAGACTGCTTGTAGAAACGAACTTTGTTTCCGCTCACATAACCCATGGCGCCGAGTTCCGGAGACTTGAAGGTAGCTGGATTGGTCGTATTTGTCTTGGTGACATCGCGGGCACCGTTGATTTCATCATTCATGACGATCATGACGCCTTTGCCTTTTGCTTCAGGCGTAGAAGCAACGCGAACAGCTTCAAGAAGGTTCATAGGACCGTCGGCAGAAATGGCTGTGGCAGGGCGCATAGCGCCGACCAAAATCACAGGCTTGTCGCTCTTAGTAACAAGGTTCAGGAAGTAAGCGGTTTCTTCCAATGTATCGGTACCGTGGGTAATCACCACAGCGTCAACCTTCGGATCAGCCAGCAGTTCGTTAACGCGCTTGGCAAGTTTCAGCAAGGTCTTGGTATCCATATTGTTGGAAGAGATCTTGACGACCTGTTCACCGGAAACATTGGCATAGTCTTTCATTGCGGGAACCGCTTCGATCAAAGTCTGAATGCCTAAATCACCGGCTTTGTATCCGGTTGTCTGAGTGCTGGAAGCAGCAGTTCCGGCGATCGTTCCGCCTGTAGCCAAAATCTTAACGGAAGGAAGGTCAGCGGCAAAAGCTGTGGCGGCAGCCATCAGAGTTGCGGAAAGAAGGATTTTCTTGAACATTTTATTTATGCGTACAAAAAGTTAGCCTCAATCGCTAAATTGAGGAATTACCCACCTAAAAAGGCATTTTTAATCCCGGGCACCGAAGTACCCGGGGCAAATAATCAAAAATTATTTGTAGAGGTCGTTGACAACGTCACGAGCAAACTTGTCCTGAGCTTTGATCAGGTCACCGAGTTCCTTGTTGTCTTTGAAGTCAAGAGCCATACCGGCTTTCTTATGAGCTTCGATGACAGCAGGATCCTGCATTGTCTTCTTGAAGGCTTCAACGTAGTACTGGATAACTTCAGGCTTGGTTCCCTTCGGAGCAACTAAAGCACGAGCAGAGCCGTACCATTCGGGGTAGAGGCCTTTTTCGCCGAGTGTCGGAACATTCGGGAGTTCAGGATCACGTTTGGTGTTGAAAACAGCCAGAACACGGAGTTCTGGTTTGTCGCCCTTAACGAGCTTGGCAACGTCAGCAACCTTGGCGCAGGTGAAGTCAACTTCGCCCTGACGAAGAGCCAGCAGCTGGTCGGCTGTACCGCCGTAAGGAATGGCTTTGTACTTGAAGCCGGCGCTCTTGGCAAGCAGCTGAGCAGCTGTGTGGTTGGAAGCCTTGTTGCCGTTTGTGGAGGCTTTCAGGTTTCCTTTCTCTTTAGCGGCGGCAACGAGTTCTTCGATGGTCTTGTAGGGAGAATCGGCCTTAACAGCAACAACACCGGCTTCAGTCAGATGGTTGGCGATAGGAACGATGTCATTGATGGAGAAGGGTGCCCCCGACTGTGCAGCCAAAGTGGTGAATGTCGGCAGGTTGATGAAGCCGATAGTCTGGCCGTCGGGTTTGGACTGAACTAATTTTGTCCAGCCGATCTTGCCGTCAGCACCGGGAAGGTTCTGAATGATGATGGTTTTCGGAATGTACTTCTGGGCTTCGGTAGCAAGAAGACGAGCACCTGTGTCTGTGCCGGAACCGGCTTTGTAAGCAACGATAACGTTGACGTCACCGGTCGGTTCCCATGCCATAACTGTCATCGGCAGGGTCATAGCAACAGCAACAGCTGCAAGAACTTTTTTCATTTCGAATATCCTCCTAAGGATGGTGATTTTTTTACTTCTGAACCCAGGTCGCTTTTGCAGAATCATTAATTCGACAAATGGTGACTCCGAATCAGTAATGTGGATATTAACGCACGCTTACAAAATTTGGAATACAAATTAGTGAATCGTCCATAAAAAAGCCTCCGGCGAGGCGGAGGCGAGTGGTCAAAGCAACAGATTAATGGTGGGATCTGGCTTCAACATGTTTTTCCCAGCGAGCCATCAGCCACGGAGAGCAAGTGCCGAGGACGCACAAGAGGATGAGCATCCAGCAGAGCGGGGTGCTGAAAAGGATCGTAGGATCGCCGTCGGAGAGATACAGAGAACGGCGCAGGCCGTTTTCACCGATCGGACCCAGGATCAGACCCAGCACGATGGCGGCTGCGTTCAAATCAAACTTGCGAACGAAGTAGCCGATGATGCCGAAAATGAACATGATGATCACTTCCACAAAGTTGTTGTGGATAGCAAAAGAACCTACAACGCAAAGCAGGAAGATGGAAGGAATCAGGATAGAGTCGGAAAGGCGGGAGACCTGAGCAAACATACGGCAGCCGATGAGACCGACACCCAGCATCGCAAACTGAACCAGCACGAAACCGGCAAAGAATGTGTAGGTCATCGAAGCGTAAGTGGAGAAGAGCTCCGGTCCCGGCTGCAGACCGTGAATGATCAAACCGCCCATCAACACAGCGGTCACGGATTCACCCGGAATACCGAGCGTTAATGTCGGAATGAGAGAACCACCGGTCACAGCGTTGTTCGCAGCTTCGGAACCGGCCACACCGTCAATAGAACCTTTGCCGAATTCTTCTTTATGTTTGGAGAACCGGCGTGCTTCGTTGTAACCCATGAAGCAGGCGATCGTTGCACCGGCGCCAGGCAGAATACCCAAGATGTTGCCGATGATCCAAGAACGCGTGATGGTCGGAGCCAGTCTCTTGATATCGGCGCGGCTCAGAAGAAGGCTGCCCGTGAATTTGGCTGCTTTCGCGCGTTTCTTAATCGCTTTTTCAGCCAGGATCAAAACCTGAGACATCGAGAACAATCCGATCAGCGCGCAGGTAACGTTGACACCGTTGTACAGCGTAGCGCTGCCCATCATGAAGCGTTCAACGCCTTCCATCGGGTCCATACCGATGGTCGAAATCAGGAGACCCAAGATGCCGGAGATGAAACCTTTTAGAAGCGATTTAGAGGAAACACCGGCGATCACGGTTAAACCGAAAATCGAAAGCCAGAAGTATTCAGGGCTCTTGAACTTCATCGCCAGTTCGGCAAGGAACGGGGAGAAGAAGTAAAGAGAAATACAGCTTAATAAGCCGCCGCAGAAAGAGGCAAAGCAGGCAACAGCGAGCGCCTTAGCGGCCATGCCTTTCTTTGTCAGTTCATAGCCTTCAATGGCCGTTGCCGCAGAAGCAGGGGTGCCTGGCGTATGAATCAAAATGGCGGAAATAGAACCGCCGAAGATGGCGCCGCAGTAGATACCGCCTAAGACGATCAAACCCGTAGCTTGATCCATACCGAAGGTCACCGGGAGCAGAAGGGCAACGCCCATTGCGGCAGACAAACCTGGGAGACAGCCGATCGTGATACCCAGCGCGGTTGCGCCGATCATAAGGATCAATGTAAGAGGATTCATTGCATGGATGAAACCCATGCCCATTAAGGAGAGTGTTTCTAACATGGTTTCTTCTCCTTATTCAAACCAAATCCCGAGGGGAAGAGGAACATGCAGGAACATCGAGAAAACCAGATAAGTCACAATCATGATGCAGGCGCAGCTGATAATTGCGGGTATCGGTTTTACTTTCAGAAAGAACTGGGCCAGCAGCAGATAAAGAACGCTGGAGATGTAATAGCCCAAATAGTTCACTAAGGCCATATAAATAATGCAGCCTGCCAAGACACCGAAAAATTGTCCGGGAAGGAATCCTGCGAACAATTTTCTGAAGTCATTCAGGACAACTCGATGGCGGTAGAAGGAATATAACTGTTTACCTAAGAAAAGCGTATTGCAGCAGTAAAGGGCAGTTAAAAGAATTAGAGGGTAGGATTGAGCAGCCGGCGGCAGCTGCAGCGTCATGACCAAAAACCAGGTCGCAACGCCATAGACTACCGCAATGACGCATAAGTCGGACTCTTTCATAATTGTGACTCTTGTTAATGAGGTTGTTCTATGGACTTGTCGTGATTAGAAGAGATGAGGTTTTTATTTCTCTGAAATAATTACTTACAAGACCCATTCTGCCTGATTTTACATCAGCGCCTTCGGCTGACCAACGAATTTCAGAACGCTTACCTGTGAAAAGTTCGAAAAGAAACAATAATTCAAAACGTTAATCGATCACCTCATTGTGTAATTTCTTGTAGTTTTTCTGACTTTCTAATTATTCTTGAGAACGAACGTTTTTCGAAAACCTACAGGCAGCAGCCGGAATGAAGAGCTTAAGAGTGGGTAGACGCTGCTCCGTCAGGCCAGCAAAAAATCCTGTTTTCTGCCTTTACCGCAAAAATAGGCAAAATTTCCAGAAATACGAGACATAGCGGCCTTAGACATATCCCTAATATGTACACATCGATCATTTATTGATTTTTTTATTGATAGGTGCGAAGCATGAAAAAACTACTTTGTGCTGCTTTAGTGGGAGCTCTTATGACTACTTATTCAGCTGTCGCCGCGGATTTCTCTAAGAATCCTTACGGCCTGGTATACGACAATGCAATTACAGAAAATGTTGCTGGTAAAGTAAATATTCATCCTGTTTCCTATACAGTTGACGGCATCCGCGTTGCTGCCAACGTCTACACTCCTGCCGGCTACGATCCGAAGAAATCCTATCCCGCCATCGTCGTTGCTCACCCGAACGGCGGCGTTAAAGAACAGGTTGCCGGTCTCTTTGCAGAAAAACTCGCCGGAATGGGTTACATCACCGTTGCTGCTGATGCTCGTTATCAGGGTGCTAGCGGCGGTGAACCGAGACACACCGACAAACCTGCTAACCGTATCGAAGACATCAACGGCATGGTTGACTACATCAGAACTTATCCTGGTGTGAACGCAAATGAAATCGGTGCCTTAGGCATTTGCGGCGGTGGCGGATACACCCTCGGCGCTGCTCAGAAGGATCCTCGCATCAAGGCTGTTGCCACCATCTCTATGTTCAACAGCGGCCGCGTTCGTAGAAACGGCTTCCAAGACTCCCAGATGGACACGATCCAGCAGAGACTTGCTCAGGCTGCCGAAGCAAGAACCTTTGAAAAAGAAGGCGATGTTCGCTTAGTCGGCGCTATGAATCTGACAGATGAACAGGCCAAGAGGCTCCCGTTCGCACTTTACAGAGACGGCTTCTTCTATTATTTCCGTACTCATGCTCATCCCAATTCCACTTTCCTCTATACACAGAGCAGCCTGATGGATCTGATGAACTGGGACGTCGAAGATCAAATGGCCATGATTCATCAGCCGCTTCTCATGATTGCCGGTGATGTTTCTGACACCCGCTACATGACTGATGACATCATCAAGAAGGCAACCGGTACAAAAGATAAAGAAATTTATCTGGTTAAAGGCGCTCAGCACATTGAAACATACTGGGTTCCTAAGTACGTCAATGAAGAAGCTGCCAAACTTCAGGAATTCTTCGGCAAATATCTGAAGACGTAATCTGAAAGCATCTTCCTAGAGAGTTGAAAAGCGCAGGGCACTTGAATTGAGCTGCTGCGCTTTTTGTATCTCTGCTGTTTCTTGCAGAATTGTGGAAGAACTTTTCAAAAAACATTCAATTAGAGACGCCATTCAACCTAAGGCCCTCAATCTAAAGATCTAGGTTTACAGAGACGGATAGTTACGAATTTATTGGTCTTCTCATTGAGTTTGACCTATCAACAGCTTGCCTGTCACCACCTCAAGAGTTGATTTCCACCGGAGCAAATCAGACTCAACTGTGGGATTTTTGTAAACGTCAAAAATAGCAAAACTCGGTGCCAAAGGTTTGATACCCAAATACTGAAACTGTTTGTGCAAAGGCATTAATACACCTTCAAGTCCACGAGCATCAAAGAATTGTCCTGGTTCGCACACGGCGTCCTCGGGAGCGTTCCATGTTGTACTTATCCAATAACGCTTTTTCGTAAGAAAACCGCCCGTACCGTAAAGCTTGTTTGGATCCTTTCGTGTCCGCCCATCTGTACCGCAGACACGCGAATCGGTAAGGACAATGTCTTGCCATTTCGTATACTGCCAAGGCGTGGACATGGCCCATATAGGTGTCTGAACCAGCAGCAAATCGGAACCGAGAACTTTTTCGACTTCTTTTTCCAGGTCCCATTTCTCATTGAGATCCGTAATGATGCTTTCTATCTTTCTGCGCTCGAATGCCTCTTTTGCCATGCGAGTCATTTCGGCATTAAGCCATCCGCCCGAGCCGTCCGGCCGCTTTACTCCAGCATTAATAACAAAAACTCTCATAGATTACTCTCCCGCTAAAGATAACCTTTCGAGATTATCCAAACCGTGTCGACAAAAAATCAAATACTTTACGTTCGGTCTTTTATGCTTTTTAAGCATATCCTGAAGAAAATACTTGAAAAATAGGATGCAGAGAATATTTCCCGGAGATGAAAAATCATTGAGTCATCGACAAAAGTTCCATGTTTTGCAAGAGAAAAATCTGATTTTTACTATCGCTTCAAAATTTCTATTCTTTGCTCTTCTGTCAAATGCCCCATTGAAAACTCGCAGCCGCAGTACCGCTGATTGTAGAAGCCGTTTTCTTTGAGCAAAATACCGCGTCGTTCCTGCAGACCGCCTTTTTTCCAGTTCACGTCCCAATAGGTGCTTTCAGGAATTAAAGATTTAGCGTGAGCTGCCGCTTCTCGAATTTGTTCGGCGCTCTTCCAGCGTGATCCGGCCAAGGTAGTTGTGTAGAGTTCAATCCCTTCGCGCTTCGCGCATTCAGCCGTCACGAGAAGGCGGTGCTTGAAGCAAGCGAGGCAGCGGCGTCCTCTTTCCGGTTCTTTTTCCAATCCGATGACGGCAAGTCTCCAAAGGTCGTGTCGGTAGTCGCCGTCAATAACCCGAATTCCTAATGATTGAGCGAATCGATCCAGTTCGTTTTTACGAATCAAATATTCTTTCACCGGATAAATATTCGGGTTATAGAAAAAGATCGTCGGACGCACGCCATTCTGCTGGAGCCACTCTAAGATGGCGGCAGAGCAGGGTGCGCAACAGGAATGCAATAGAACTTCTTTGGGGAGCGGTCCCAAAACCAGAGAACTCATGCTTATCAAAAGGAAAGACTAGAAACAAGACTAGCGCCGAAGTGGAAACCGGAAAGGAGAGACTTTTCGGTGCCGCTGTCGGCGCTGCTTTTCGCTTATTTATCCGCGAATATTCTTAGATAATCAATTAGGCTGTGGGACCGGATGTGGTCATTTCGGCAACTGCGCCGACCGGACCGGTTTCAGTCATTTCAGAGTCGTTTGCGGGAGCCTGCTGTGCAGCAGCTTCTGCTGCCTGCTGCTGAGCGATATCCTTATGAATCCACTGCAGAACTGTTGCGCGGTTAACTTTCGTTAACTGAGAAATAACGTTGTAGGACTTGCCTTCTTCCTTACGCAGACGAAGCACTTCGGCTTTCTGTTCAGGTGTGTAGGACTGCTGGCGAGCGCCATGTTCTGCACGGAAGGTCCCGATCAGGAAGCTGCGATGCCAGTCGCGAGCTGTGTATACGGGAATATTGAGAGTTTTTGCACAATTTTTGTAGCTTCCGCCGGCCTGGAAAATCGCCAATGCTTTCTGACGAGTTTCGAAGGAGTGTCTGGGAAGAGATTTGCGGCGGGATGCGTACGGGGCCTTCGCAAAACGAGCCAGGCCTCTTGCTGTCTTGATTGTCTTTGGCATAACTAAATGCTCCGGTATGCTGATTATCAATGTGGTGGTTTGTAGTGCTCATCAAACTTGAATAACTATTTTATTATCCATGTTCTCTGAGCTATGAGTAATGATACCATTTAGGGTAAAAAAAGATTATTGTTGTTAATAACTAATTAAATAATATTTTTTTCAAGATAATCACCCTGACACGTTACCATTCCGTGCCTGACCTTAGTTTTTTTCCTATAAATCGTTCTACTATTCACTGACGATTCAATATAGGAGGAGCTCAATGTCGATACTCAAGCCCGGTTTGGAAGAACGGTACAAAAGGGTAAAACAATCACTTGCAGACGACGAAATGCGCTTCGGCAGAGAGCCGGGAAGCGTCTTTTTACTTCCGGTTTCAAAAACCTTCGGAATTAATGCTTTGGAGGAAGCAGTGAAGTGCGGCATGAGGGCCTTCGGGGAGAACTATGTTCAGGAAGGGTGCGAAAAAATCGAATACTTTAAAAAGCAGCATCCTGACTTGGAGATTACCTGGCACTTTATCGGGCATCTTCAGTCCAACAAAACCCGCCCTGTAGCTGAACATTTCGATTGGGTTCAGACGGTAGACCGCTTAAAAATCGCACAGCGGCTTTCTGAGCAAAGACCCGCAGATATGCCTCCCTTAAATGTGTTAATCGAAGTTCACATCTCTGACGAAGAGAGCAAAAGCGGCTGCCAGCCAGCCGACGTCCCGGCCCTGGCTCAAGCTATCACATTGCTTCCGAACTTAAAGCTTCGAGGCATCATGGCAATTCCGGCGCCCTCGGATACTGAAGAGGGCAAAAAGGCTCCTCTAAAAGAAATGTATGCCATCTTCCTGCATTTAAGAGATGAGCTGAATTTTGATATCGACACGCTCTCGATGGGCATGAGCTCGGATATGGCAGAAGCTGTGGAATGCGGGAGTACCATGGTAAGAGTCGGCTCGGCAATTTTCGGACCTCGTGACTACACCAAAAAGGAGTAAAAATGAATAGAAAAACAATCGCTTTCATCGGCGGCGGAAACATGGGAGAAGCCATCATTTCTAAGATGGTCTCAAGTGACTGGAAGGGCGATGATATTCACGTCATTGATCACAATGAAGAGAAATTGGAGCGTCTTTCTTCCGAATACGGTGTCCATGCTCATAAGGAACCCGGTTCGTGGCTTTCTGAGATCGATGCCGTTGTTCTTGCAGTCAAGCCGCAGCAGCTTGCTGAAGCCAGCAAAGAATGGATCGAAGACGCACTCGTAATTTCTATTGCGGCCGGCGTTCGAGTCAAAGACCTTGAGGCAATGATCGGTCACAACTGCATTTGCCGCACCATGCCGAATACTCCGATGAAAATCGGTCTCGGCGTCTGCGGACTTTATTCCACACCCGAAGCAGAACCCGACCATCGCTTTATTGTCAAAGTTTTTGCGGCCTGCGGCGATTTGATTTGGTGTACGAAAGAAGAAGAACTGGACGGAGTAACAGCCATCAGCGGTTCCGGCCCTGCTTATGTATTCAGATTTATTGAAGCGCTGACAGAAGCCGGACTTCGTTACGGATTCAATGACGTCCAAGCAAAGAGAATGGCCATTGCAACCGTTCTCGGGTCAGCCGAACTCGCCAAACGCAGCGGCGAGTCGCCGTCTGTCCTTCGTGAAAAGGTAACGAGCAAAGGCGGCACAACTTATGAAGCGCTCAAGGTCATGAATGACCGTCACTTTATGGAAATGATGCAGGATGCGATGGACGCCTGCAAGAAACGTGCCGTTGAACTCGGCGACGCTTTCCACGAAAGCGTAGAAGCAGCGGAGAAATAATTGATGCTGAGGCCTTCAAAGAAGGCCTCACTTTCTAAGCTTCCAAATACTTTTCTTTAGACTGATACCAGCGGGCAGCATGCTTTTCTGCCCGCGGATCTTTTTCTCGGATCCACTTATCCGCCATCGCCATGGCTTTCTCAACGAGGAAGCCGTCGGTTTCAAAATCAGCAAAACGAAGCAGGGCAGCTCCGCTCTGACGAGCGCCTAAAAACTCACCAGGCCCTCTCAACTCCAAGTCTCTTCTGGAAATTTCAAAGCCGTCTGTCGTGTCGTTGAATACCTGGAGACGTTCCTTGCCGATCTTTGAAAGCTGGTCTCCGAAAATCGCAAAGCAATAACTCTTGATCGATCCTCGGCCGACGCGTCCTCTGAGCTGATGGAGCTGGGCAAGCCCGAAGCGTTCTGCGTGTTCAATAACCATAATGGATGCGTTCGGAACGTCTACGCCCACTTCAATCACTGTTGTAGAAACTAAAAGCTTTGTTTCTCCCTTAACAAACCGATCCATGACAGCGTTTTTATCTTCCGGCGTCATCTTGCCGTGCAGAAGCTCAATCTTGAACTGAGGGAGGATTTGTTTAATCTCTTCACATGTTTCAGTGGCAGCGGTAAGGTCTACTTTTTCGCTTTCTTCGATCAGAGGGCAGACCCAATAGGCCTGCAGGCCGGCGGCTAAAGACTTGCCGATCCATTCGACCAAATCGCCTTTGCGGCTCATGGAAACTAATTTTGTTGAGATCTCTTGTCTTCCCGGAGGCAGTTCATCGATGACGGAGACGTCGATATCGGCTAGATAACTCATGGCCAAGGTTCGGGGAATAGGCGTGGCCGACAGCATGAGAAGATGCGGCATCATACCGTTTTGCTGTGCACGAATGGCTAATCTCTGATCCACGCCGAAACGGTGCTGCTCATCGACGATGGCGAGCCCCAAAGCCTTGAATTTAACGTCCGGCTGAATGATTGCATGAGTTCCGACCACCAGTTCGGCACCGTCTTCGATTGCCGCCAAGGCTTCACGCTTTTCTTTGGCCTTCTGTTTTCCGGAGAGCCAAACGACACGGACGCCGAAAGGTTCCAGCCAGGAAATAATCTTTTTAAAGTGCTGTTCAGCCAAAATTTCCGTCGGCGCCATAAGCGCCGCCTGGTAGCCTGCATCAATCGCCTGGCAGGCGGCAAGCGCCGCAACGACGGTTTTACCGCTTCCGACATCTCCCTGAACCAATCGGTTCATGGGGCGTTCGCTGCCGAGAGATTCGTAAATATCTTTCCAGACTCGAATCTGGGCCTTTGTCAGCTTAAAGGGCAGGGAATGGAAAAATTTTGCTGTCAAAGAGTTGTTGTCGCCTTTGCGCAGCGGCATCAACGGTCCTTTGTTCATATCCCGCATTTCACGAGATTTCTTCAGCGAAATCTGCTGAGCCAGAAGCTCATCGAATTTCAACCGCTGCCAAGCCGGATCCGTTCGATTCTGCAAAGGACCAATCGGAGCGCCGGCCTTAGGATGATGCAGAGAATTAATCGCTTCAGAAAGTCCCGGAAGGTGCAATTCATTACGCTCTTCTTCGGTCAAGAGGTCAGAAATATCCACGTCCATTAAGGCGCGGTCAATGCGTTTTCTCAGCCACAGCTGAGTCACACCTTCGCCGGCGGGATAAACAGGTGAAAGCGTTTTAGGAAGGTCGCTTTCGGGTTTCGGAGCGCGAACCTTGGGATGAATCATTTCAAGACCGCCGCCGAAAGCGGCACGCGGGTTTCCGTAGAGTCGGACACGTTTCCCGACTTTCAGTAAATCACGAATAGAAGGGTAGTAGTGAATAAACCGAACCTTGAGCATGTCGGTTTCGTCATCGACCCAAGCTTCAAAATTTCCGAACCGATTGTCGCTGTTATTGGTGACAACACCTTCAACCTGGGCGTCGACGCCGACTTCAAGTTCTTCGATCGGCGTAATGGAGGTCTCATCTTCGTAACGAAGAGGCAAATGAAGGACAAAATCCCAATCGCTGACCAAACCCAATTTCTTAAGGCGTTCGGCCAGAGGCGCCAATTTTTGTCCGGGTTTTCGTTTCCAAGAAATTTCTGCCACTTTCCTAACAGCCTATATCTATATAGAAGAAGAGCTGCCTGTAAGGCAGCTCGAATCCTCTTTTTTCGTGAGTCGAATGCTTTACACAAGCATTCTATCAATTAAGTAATCAACGGTTAGCACGCATATTCATTGTCAGTGCGTAACGGTCGCCGGGATGATAAGACTCTGAAATTTCGAGGATGTTCCGCTTAATACCCATGTAGTGGCGGAGAATACGGAGGCAAGGTGAGCCGACCTGAGCATCCAGATACATTGCGGCTTCTGCAGGAAGGGGAACGGCGGAAATCTTCTGGACGACTTCAAGACACTTTTCTCCGTATTCTTTCTCGATCAGTGTGGAAAGAAGAACCAACGGATTTAACCGAGCCAAATCCGGCAGACGGGAGTAAGCGGCGTTCACATAAACCGCCGTCCAAACAACAGGCTTTCCGTTGTCTGTCGGATTGGTTCGGACATTAGAAAAACGCAGGAAGCGCAGATACCTCTCGCATTCCAGTCTCTTTGCCAGTGCGTGGTCAACAACACATTCCTGAGTTCCCTGGACAACTCTTTTGTGTGTAGAGGACAAACCGTCGATATCCGCAAATGAGGTGTAGGTATGGGCATAGGTTTCGTCAAATCCTACGGATACGACTTTAGAGCCTAGTCTTGGCCACCGTTTAATCAGGCCCATGCGTGTGAGGTCTGCAAGTGCGAGTCGGACGGTATACCTACTAACGTTATATTTCTCACAGAGCTCCATCTCGGTTGGCAAATACGAATCGAGGGGATAATCACCGTTGGTGATACCACGAGTCAGATCATCTGCGAGCCTTACCCAGCGTGCGTTTTTCATATAAGGCCTTCTCAAATAAATTATCTTTTTATGACATTAATGTTACCCCTTTTTACCCCTATAACACAATAGGGATAATAGTTAGGAAAATCGAGTAAAAAGAATCACGTATGCCCGTGCATCTACTTAGTAATTTTAAAAATTTACCAAAATGGGAAATCTGACAAATGATAGGCATACCACTTAGAGAATTAGGTTGAAAAATCCCTATTCTGGGGAAGGAGGAAGAGAATCTCATTTCAGTCTATAAGTTTTTATATTTACCCCTGTAATAACACAGTAGTTTTTCTATGTAAAAAAAGAGTTTATATGAGGAATCTCCACTAAAAACCTCTTGCCAAACAGGGCGGTTTTCGTTTTATTAATTCGATGTGGCTATTTTATCGAGAGGGGTTATTTTAGTAAGCAAAAATGACAATTTTTTCGACTCTGACAAAACACCAAAAACTCAAGTAGTAATCAATAGGCAGACGAAATCTCGGGAAATCCTGGGCCCCTTGGGATGAATCGCGGTATTTAGAAGAAATTTCACCTCAGTGTCTGCGATTGAAGGAATAATTTTGTTACTCCTCGAGAAATTCTGCAAAAATGACGGCACAAATAGGAGACAACGATAATGGTTTACCGACTTGTGTGTTCTTTAGTCTATGGAATATGCATCGCTTCAAGCGGCTATGCAGCTGCGCAATCCTCCGAAATCGTAAAAGAGGAACCGGCTGTCCAGACAGAGGAAAAAACAGAGGCAGCAAATCCGGCGCCAACCCAAAAAGCAAGCGCCGAAAAAGAAGTTAAACCTGCTGAAACAGTTTTAGAACCAAGAGAGTCAGAGGAACAACTTCTTGCTCGACAAAAGAAGATCAAAGAGTTAATCGAACAAGCTGAAGTGCAGTTGTACGGGGAAGGCGTTCCTGTTGATCTCTCCAAAGCCGCCGTTCTTTATGGGCAGGCAGCCGATCTCGGAAGTCCGAAAGCCATGATGCGATTGTCGGCTCTTTATAGAAAAGGTACCGGTGTCGAACTATCTCAGGAAAAAGCTTTTGAGCTCATTCAAAAAGCCGCTTCACTTGACTATGCTCCAGCACAAGCCGCTCTAGGTATTTCCTATCTTGAGGGCAGAGGCGTCGAAAAAGACGAGAACTTGGGCTATGACTGGATTCGCAAAGCCGCTGAAAACGGCCATGCGCTCTCCAGAGTGATGACCGGTGAACGTCTGCTTTCTCAAGCAGATAACGAGCAGTCCAAGCAAACAGGGCAGGAATATATTGATTCCATCCTTCAAAACGCTTCTCCTCAAGAACTTTATACGATTAGTTATTCCTTCGGACACGGCTTACGGCTGACAAAGAATCCTGAAAAGGCCAGATATTGGGCAAAAGCCGCCGCGGACAAGGGAAGTGTTAACGGTACATACTATCTAGGCGAACTGTATTGGAATGCCAAAGAAGTGCCGGAAGCGCTTAAATGTTTTGAAAAAGCAGCTGAGATGGGCTTGACGGCTGCTGAACTCCAAACAGGAAGAATTTATCTTTACGGCGCTGAGGGTGTTGCCAAGAATCCTGCAAAAGCCGTTTACTGGATGAAAAAGGCCGCTCCCATCGCTTCTAATGAAGATTTACTGACTTTAGTCGGACTAGAGTTATCCGGACCTCGTGCGGTTAAAAACCATGAAGACGCCCAAAAGTATCTTGACATGTACATCGCTCGGGCTAAGCCGGAAGAGCTGGAAGAAAACGCTGAGAAATACTGGAACGGTGTCGGCGTACGCAAAAACTTCGATATCGGCGGGGCCTTGGCTCTAGCAGCCGTGCAGAAAGGCAATAAAGCGAATGTCTGCAGCTATGCCATGAAGTTAGCCACTCCGAATTGGTTCGGAGGCGATCCTGTCACCGCTTATGCAATTTTGAACGATTGCGTACTTCAAAAAGGTGCCCCGGAAGAAGAGGTCAAAGCCTTTGAAGCTTTGGAAAAGAGAATGAGCGCTGAAGACCTCAGAAAGGCCCAGAATTTAAATGGTGAGGACGCTATTGAGGCCATCAAAATTCGTCGAGTCTATTTAACAAGCAAGTAACTTCTTTTACGATAATTTTCGGCCGATCTTCGCGAATTGCGACGATCGGTTTTTTTCATGCTCGCCATTAGGCTTTTAATGGCTCGAGTAGACAAAAAAGCCAGAAAAGCTTTTGGAGATACAGAAGAAAAACAAGTAAGCAAGCTTAAATAAGCGATGCTCTTAGGAAATTCTGAAGTGGAAGTTGATGGTGGAGATAATGGGGATCGAACCCACGACCTCTGCATTGCGAACGCAGCGCTCTCCCAGCTGAGCTATATCCCCACCGGCGTGAAAACTCACAGGCAGAATGATGCACTAAATTACAAATAATTTCAACTTCAGCAAAAAAAATATTTTTATCTACGGAGATAAAAAGTTCGAAAAGGCGTTCGGAGAATCTGTCATCTCTGATGGTTTTATTTGGAATATGGTCCATATTGGTGGCAATGAAAAGGATAATAAACGAACGCGGCGGAAACCTTGGCGACTCAATGCACGAAGAAATCGCCGCTGTTTACAAAGGCTCAAACGATGAGGTGGATTTTTTTGAAATTAATGTAGAAAAATTCTCAAATTTCCGTTGGTTTTTCTC
>ERZ837487.1977-NODE-1977-length-22504-cov-6.731213_pt1 | contig 22504 bp, 19 predicted proteins | sample MGYA00519911_ERZ837487 | MGnify/ENA primary metagenome ERZ837487 (study PRJEB31850, sample SAMEA3708818) | human gut metagenome | biome: human gut; feature: human-associated habitat; material: faeces | place: China | collected 2014 ... | reverse complement strand
AGGTGCCTGATGATGCCTATGTGAAAGTGGAGACCACGAAGATTCTCAAACAGCACAAGGCATATATGGCACAGTTTGAAGAAATGCTGAACGATGAAAAAAATCGCATAACGACAGACACTTGTATGATGAGCTGATTTCCTATGCTGACCTGTACGACAGTGCCAACTTTGAAGCAAAGAAGATGGTTGTCAACCAGCTCATCCGCAGGGTAGATGTTTATCGTGGATATCAGATCAACATCTCGTTCAACTTCGACCTCACTCCTTACATTGAGGGGGAGTGATACGTCTGCCTGCAAAACAGTCGGGCATCGAACAAGCATTTTCAAAAACAACGAAACAGCAAGAATTGGGGGTTGCCGTCCATGTGCCTGCAAAATCAGGCATTTGGATGATTTTCAGTGCGACCTCCAAGAAAGCAAAAAGAAAAGCACCGTACTTCAAACGAAGTATAGTGCTTTTTTTGGTGGAGATTACCGGGATCGAACCGGTGACCTCTTGCATGCCATGCAAGCGCTCTCCCAGCTGAGCTAAACCCCCAGATGTTTGTTGTCGTCCGTGACGACGCTAATAATTATAGCAGGTGAGGATGGGATTGTCAACTGTTTTTGCAAAGTTTTTTGCAAGGTTTGTTCTGCTGTGCACTTTTTGCCGCAGGGTTTCCCTTTTGGGCCGTTCTGTGCTATGATAGAGAGGTACCGGGCGGGGCGCTCCCCTGCCCACAGAAAGGGGTGGTTCTTATGAGCGAAGCAGAGGTCAGTCAGTTTCTCTGCGTCCTCATCAAAATGGGGGAAGCGCTGCAGAACAGCGGGGCCGAAGTGTTTCGGGTGGAGGACACCCTCAACCGCATTGCGACGGCATACGGGGCTGAGGAGGTCGATATCTTTGTCATCACATCCAGCATCGTGGTCACGCTGACCATGCCGGACCTGCCGCCCCAGACCCAGACCCGCCGCCTGCGCAAGAGCACCGGCAACGACTTGCTGGAGCTGGAACAGCTCAATGCCCTGAGCCGCCGCATCTGCGCCGAAAAGCCTCCGGTGGAGGAGTTCCAGCAGCAGCTCAGTACCATTCTGGCACAGCCCGGAGAGCCCCGGCTCCATCTGGCTGGAAGCGTGCTGGGGGCGGCCAGCTTTGCGGTCTTTTTTGGCGGGAGCCTGTGGGACGGCGTGCTGGCGGGCGGGGTTGCAGTGTTCATCTGCTGGATGGAGCGGTGGCTTGCCCCGTTCTGCCTGAACGGTGTAGCGTTCCAGTTCATTGCGTCGTTTCTCAGCGGCATGGCTGCTCTGCTGTGCTGCCGGGTCTGCCCGGTGCTCCATGCGGACATGGTGCTCATCGGCGTCATCATGCTGCTGGTGCCCGGCATTCCGTTTACCAACGCCATCCGGGATATCCTGCTGGGTGATATCATCTCAGGCTCGCTCCGGCTGGTGGAGGCCGTTCTGCTGGCGGCCATGCTGGCGCTTGGCATGATGGCAGCCATCTGGCTGATGGGAGGTGCCGCATGATGCAGACGATCATCCAGCTCCTCAGCGGGGCATTGGGCTCCATCGGGTTCGGGCTGCTGTTCCACCTCAACCGCCGTTACCTGCCTGCGGCAGGCGTGGGCGGGCTGCTGGCCTGGCTGGCCTATCTGCTGGCCGCGCCCGCGGTACACGGCACGTTCCTGGCCAACCTTGTGGGCGGTATCTGCGCGGCCCTCTACGCCGAGTTTATGGCCCGGTGGTACAATGCCCCCTCTACCCCGTTTTTCATCACGGCGGCAGTCCCCCTCATCCCCGGAAGCACCCTGTATTACTGCATGAACGCAGTGGTCTCCAGCAATCTGCTGGCCGCGGAGCACTATGGCGAGCAGACCTTTTTAGCCGCATTCGGCATTGCAGGCGGCATGGCCATTGCCTGGTGCCTGGCCGATCTCAGCCGCAAGCTGCATGCCCTGCTCACGGGCCACAACCCCGCAAAATAACACAGAAAGAAGAGAATTATTATGGATTTTTACGGAACCATCGGCCCGGCCTGTGCGGAGCTTTCCACGTTACAGCAGATGGTCCGCGCCGGAATGACCGGCCTCCGGATGAACCTTTCTCACGGCTCACTGGCCGAGCACGCCGACTGGCTGGAGCTCATCCAGAAAGCAGGCGTCCGCACTCTCCTGATCGACTTACAGGGCCCGGAGCTGCGCATCGGGCGGCTGGCGTCCCCGCTGACGCTCTCCGAGGGGCAGCAGGTGTTTCTGGGTATGGGCGGCATTCCCTGCCCGGCCTGCCTTTTGGACGCCATAACCCCGGGGCAGAAACTGCTGCTGGACGACGGCAAGCTGCTTTTGCGGGTGAACGCTGTGGACACTGCTCTCCACTGCACCGTACTGCGGGGCGGCCTGCTCCAGAGCCGGAAGAGCATCGCGGTGCCGGGCGTGGAGGTTTCCTCCCCTACCCTGACCGATGAAGACCTGCAGAACCTGCGCGTCGCCGCCGACTGCGGTGTCACAGGGGTCATGCTCCCCTTTGTGCGGAGCGCAGAAGACATCCGCACCCTGCGGGCCGCGCTGGAAGATGCCCACGCCGGGCAGATCCAGATCTTTGCCAAAATTGAGAACCTTGCCGGTGTCCGTACTTTGCCGGAGTTTCTGCCGCTGGTGGATCAGGTCGTTATTGCCCGGGGCGATCTGGGCAACGCCATGCCCCTGTGGGAGCTGCCCCGCTGCCAGAAGCAGCTGGCCTCCCTCTGCCGGGCCGTGGGCGTGCCTTTTATGGTCGTAACCCAGATGCTGGACAGTATGCAGACCCGGGCGGTCCCCACCCGCGCCGAGGTCAGCGACATCTACAATGCCGTACTGGACGGGGCCGCAAGCCTGATGCTGACGGGCGAGACCGCCGCCGGGCAGTACCCCGTGCAGGCCATGGAATACCTTGTCAAGACCGCACAGACCGCGCTGTAAATTTTTATGATGCGATGAAAAGACCTCCGGCGAGCTTGCCGGAGGTCCAGCTTATTCCAAGCAAAGATTCTTTGCGAAGCCCGGTCTATTCTTCACAAATCGTTCATAGAATAATCGTATCTTCATTGATTTTAACGAAATTTCTTTTTGATTTTCATACAATTTCGCAATTGACAGAATCCCATGCGGTCCGATACAATAAAGCCAGAAAGGCACCTGATCTGGACGTGCCGATGATCATTCCTGCACCCCAAAAATGACAACAAAAATTCTGAAAACGACAGGAGGCATTTACGATGAAACACCTGAAAAAACTGGCCGCTCTTCTTCTAGTGGGCGTTCTCGCCTTGTCCCTGCTGACAGCCTGCGGCGGCGGCGGTGGCTCTACCTCCGCAGATGCACAGGCGGAAGCTGCCGTGATGACCGCCATCAATGAGAAGCGTTCCAACAAACACCAACTGCAAAATAATCCGGCCCTCTGCGAAACGGCCAAGCAGGACCTGAATGCTGCCATCAGTGGAAAATGGGGCCAGCTCAGTTCTTCTTTTACATTCAAAGACCATACTGATTTAAAAAATGGCAAAATCGGTTACACATTCATTGCCAAGTGTGATTACAAAAATACGGACCTCGCAAAACTTATCAAAACCGACACCAACATCAACAGCCACCACATGGACAACTGGAGCGAGGTCGGTGTGGTAGTCCGGACGTTTGACGGCCAGACTTACATCGCCATCTCGGTGGCGATCAATACTTCCAAGACCTGATTTTATCCAGAAGATTCTTTTCTCCTCAAGATATCCCGCATTCCCCTGTGTAACAGAAAAGGTCAGGCTCTCCGGTAAAATGGAGAGCCTGACTTTTTGCTTTTTATTTTACTGTTCCGGTTTGTTCCGGGCAGTCTTCCTCAGCAGTAGACCACCGTTTCCTCCAGAGGCTTGCGGGAGGCGTGGTTGGGCAGTGGGCCAACGCCCTCGGCTGCATAGCCCAGGTCCAGGATCATCAGCACTTCCTCATTTTCCGGCAGGCCCAGCTCTTTGGCTGCCTTGTCCGGGTCAAAGAAGTTCAGCCAGCAGCTGTCCACTCCTGCGTTGGCGGCGGCCAGCATCATGTGCGTGGCTACAATAGAGGCATCCTCCACGCCGGAATCCCGCTTCTCGCCGGGGTAAGTAAACACATGGTTTTTATCAAAAGCCACCACCAGGCAGGTGGGAGCGCCATAGCGGCAGGGCGTTACAGCGTCGATCTTTTTCAGCCCCTCTTCGGACTGGACGACATAGACCCGCTGCTCCTGTAAATTTTTCGCAGTGGGGGCCACCCGGCCTGCTTCCAGAATGACCTGCAGCTTTTCCGCCTCCACCTTACGGCCACTGAAGTTTTTGCAGGAATAGCGGTTTTCCACGACCTGTGTAAATTCCATCTTGATTTCCCTCCCGATGTTCTCCTTTGGGGGACAGCCGTCCCCGGTTCCATATCCATTATACGCAAACCGGCTCCAGTCTTCAACCCTGCACGCAGGCGGTCAAAACAAGTCCAGCATGTTGTCGAGATAAATTTCTTCCCGGACTTCCAGCTGGTGCTCCGGCTTGACCAGATAGTAGAGCAAAAATTCCAGCACCAGCGCGCTGCCCAGGCCCCGCCCCTCGATCTTGAAATTGGAAAAGCCCATGGGCAGATAGGTTTCCTTGATATCCTCCACCCCAATGAACGCCGGGCTCCGCATGGCTTTGGAAAAGCGGTACCCCTGCGCAGCGTCGGGCGCGGCACAGCGGTGATCCGGGCAGTCCTCCCCAAGGTTCTGGCGGCTGACCACCTCATAACAGCGCTTTCGGTCCCTGCAGCCCGTCCAGCAGCACTCGTTGCAGAGGAATTCCACCTTGTCTTTTTCCGCCCGGGCAAGCGTTTCCAGCTGGGCAAAGGCCTTATTGAGCCGGAAATCCGGCACCACATAGGCAAAATCCTCCCGGGCCGTCTCCTGCCGGAACGCTTCAAACTCCGTGAGGACTTTGGTGGTGGAAGAGACGAGATAAAGCTGCGGGTAGTGCTCTTTCAGGTAGCCCGCCAGCAGGTCGGAATGGACGATGACGCCGTTCTGCGGGCCGCCGCTTTCTGCCAGCAGCCTGCAAAGCACATTGCAGCGCTCGTCCGCCAGATGCTCCTCCCGCAGCAGCGAGTTGCTGAATGTCAGCCGGGCCGAGATGCCGTATTCCCGCAGCAGGGCCATCATCGCCTGGGGATCACACTCCCCGCAAGAAAAGCGTCCCCCGCCCCAGAGGCAGTTTTCCGGGGCACCGTAGAGGGAACCGATCTCGCACCAATCGTAGAAATACTCCCGGTGTGTCCGGAACAGCGGCAGGAACCGGCGGTACAGCTCGTAAAACTCAAACAGCCCCGGGAGATGATAGATCGCAGTGTTTCTCATTCCGTCTTTCGTACTCCTTTTGCTTTCCGGTTCGGGTCATTCGGTTTCTGCCTCGGCCGCTGTGATGTCCCGGTAGAAAACCGCCCATGCGGCTTCCTCATAGGGGCGCACTACAAAAAAGCCCGCGCTCAACGGAACTGCCAGCAGCGTCACCAGGACGATCCCCATGGCCGCTGCATCGGAGAAAGCTGCCACGACCCACGAAAAACCGGCCAGCATCGGGAGGACACAGAGCAGTTCCCAGCCGATGAAGCTGAAATCCAGACAGAACAGCCGCCATTTGTTGCCGTCCATGATCCGCCGCGATTCCGTAATGGCCTCGTTGGCCGTCAGGGCAGGGTGTTCCGCCATGATGTACGGAGCCATTGCATAGCTGTAGGATTTTACAATGCCGGGGATCACCAGCAGCAATGACCACAGTGCCACATACAGCCCCTGCAAAAATTTCAGGCAGAAGCCATCCCACAGGCGGCCTTTCTGGGAAAACAGGTCCGAAACAGCGGCCGCTTTTCCGTCCGCCAGATTCAAGTTGAACCGGGCATATCCCAGCCGCACGGCACCGCCCACCACGAGGGTGAAGAGGGTCCAGACCACGATGCAGACCACCAGCACTGCCAGCAGCCTGCCGCCGTTGGCCTGTGAAAACAACTCAAGGTAACCATCGGGCGTGATGTTGGAATTCTGGTTGGCACGGTTCGCGTTGGATGTAATGTTCCCGGTTGCGTTTACAATATTGGCACCCAGCGCACTGGCGAGCAACCCGGCCAGCACCGCCGTTTTCCATCTTCCACGCAGGGCATCCCGGGCAAGAGCACGGTAATCAGCAGCTAGTTTCATATTGGCAGCCTCCTTATCCGCAATGGATCGCATTTCTTTCAACTGGAAATTGGTTCCTTTTTCTTAAATACGGTTCATCACACTGAAAAATTGCAGCTTCCCGGGCCGGCAGGCAAAAATTTTTCCGGCACACAAAAGGAAAAGGCGGCACTCGATTGCAGAAGTGCCGCCTTTTCAGGAGAAGAAAGTAGATGGTTCCGTTATGCGCTCATTACACCAGGCCCGTCAGCTGAGGCAGGGCCATGGACACTGCCGGGATGTAAGTGACCAGCAGCAGGCCGCCGATGATGGCGACATAGTACATGAGCATGTAAGGCAGGATCTTTTCCAGGCTGGTACGGCCCACCTTGATGCCCACGAACAGCGCGTTGCCGACAGGGGGCGTGATGTTGCCGATGCAGAGGTTGTACACGAGGATCATACCAAAGTGGATGGTGCTCATGCCAAAACTCTGGCAGATGGGCAGGAACAGCGGGGTGAAGATCAGGATCGCCGGGGTAACATCCATAAAGGTGCCGGACACCAGCAGGATGACGTTCATGATCAGGAGGATGATGTACTTGTTGCTGGTCAGGCCCAGCAGCAGAGCCGCCACGGCATCGGGGATCTGCAGGAACGCCATGACCCAGCCCAGAATGTTGGACACGCCAACCAGGAAGACGACCATGCCGGACATCTTGGCAGAGTCCACAATGATCTTCCACAGGCTCTTAAGATTGATGGAGCGGTAGCAGAATGCCAGGATGAGGGCGTAGACCACGGCGATGGCAGAGCCCTCGGTGGCGGAGAAGACGCCGCCCACGATGCCGCCGATGACCACGATGATCAGGGAGAGGGAGGGCAGAGCGCGCAGGGTGCAGACGCCGAGGTTCTTCCAATCGAACTTGCCGGGAGTCCCCTTATAGCCCAGCTTCTTGGCCAGGATGACACCGACCACGGCGCAGGCCAGAGCCCAGATGATGCCGGGGACATAACCGGCCATGAACAGGGCAGCCACGGAGGTGCCGCCGGAAGCCAGCGAGTAAGTGATCAGGGCGTTGGAGGGAGGGATCAGCAGGCCGGAGCAGGAGGAGGCCGCGTTGGTAGCAGCGGTGACAGCCGGGTCATAGCCCTGCTCCTCGGCACCGTCGCGGATCATGGAGCCAACGGCGGCAGCGGCGGCGGAAGCGGAACCGGAGATGGCACCGAACAGGGCGTTGGTGCCGATGTTGGTGATGAGCAGCGCGCCGGGCAGCTTGCCCAGGATGGACATGACGAAATCCACCAGGCGCTTTGCAATGCCGCCCTGGTTCATGATGTTGCCCGCCAGAATGAAGAACGGGATGGCCGTCAGGCTGAACTTGCTCATGCCCACGAACGTGCGCTGGGCGGCCGTCAGCACGGCAACGTTCAGGTCAATGGACGAGAGAATGGCCGTCAGAGAAGAAACGGCGATGGCGTACGAGATGGGCACGCCCAGGAACAGCAGCACCAGCAGGACTGCCAGAATGACCAACAATGCTTGAATTGCCACGGTTTAGCCCTCCTTCTTTTCGTTTGCAGCGGCTTTCTCGGCCTCGACCTTGGCGATGGCCTCGGAAGCCTCATCGGCGACCTCCAGCGAGATGGTGCCGTTGGCAATGCCGATGATGTTCAGGATGGAATACAGCAGGATGACCACGCCGCAGATGGGCATGACCCAGTAGAACGTACCCACAGCCACGTTCAGCGAGGAGGTCTGCTGGCCCATGGCCAGTTTGGAGACCTGGAAGCCGCCGAAGACGAGGATGGTGGCGGAGAAGAGGAACGCCACGACCTCCCACAGGATGTGGAACGCCTTGCGCATCCCGGGGTTCATCCGGTCCACCAGAATGGGGATGTTCATGTGGCCGCGCTCACCGGAAACGATGGTGGCACCAAACAGGGTGCTCCAGCCAAACAGATAGCCGACCAGCTCCTCCGACCAGGTGGAGGGAGAGTTGAAGATATAACGGGCAATGACCTGATAGGTGGTCAGGATGACCATGACCGCCATGCTCAGGCCAGCCAGAAGCTCAAGCGCCTTGTTCAGCGCGGTACGAAATTTTTCCATATTGGCCTCTCCTTAGTTTGCGGACGCGTATTCGGCATTGTATTCCTGAATACGGTCATAGATAGACTGCAGCTCGGGGTTGGCAGCCAGCACCGAGGTGTGCAGGGGTGCCATGGCCTCCTGGAACGGAGCCGTGTCCGGGTAGAGGAAGTTGACGTGCTGCTCGTTCTCGGCCTTGTCCTTCGCCTCTTCCACGGCAGCGGCCCAGGCATCCCGCTCCACCTGATTGATGAGCTGGAAGCCCTCCTCAAAGATGGCCCGCTCGTCGGGCGAGAGGTTGGAGAGGAACTCGTAGTTCGCCACCAGCAGGTCGGGGACCATCTGGTGCATGTCGTAGGAGTAATACTTGCAGATATCGCCGTGGCCGTTGTCGGTCAGGGCCAGCTCGTTGTTCTCCGCGCCGTCCAGAATGCCGGCCTGCAGGGCGGTGTACACATCACCAAAGCCCATGGGGGTGGCAGTACCGCCCAGCAAACGCATCATCTCCACATTGGTGGGGGACTGCTGGACGCGAATTTTGAGGCCTTTCAGGTCAGAGGGCTGGTTGATGGGGGTCTTGACGGTGTAGAAGTTGCGGGTGCCCGCGTCCAGCCAGGTAACGGTCTCCAGACCAGCTTTCTGGGTGGTCAGGAAGATCGGGTCGGTGACCTCATTGTCCTCCATGGCGGCGTGGTAAGCCTCCTCGCTGGAGAACAGATACGGCAGGTTGAAGATCTGGTACTGGGAGCTGAACGTCTCCATGATGGCGTTGGAGGCCACCACAAAGTCGATGGCGCCCGTCTGGGTCAGCTGCACCATCTCGGTCTGGCTGCCCAGCAGCTCGCTGGGGTAAACCTCCACGCGGTACTTGTCCCCCAGTTTCTCATTGATAAAATCCGCAAACGCGGTCAGGCCCAGGTGGTCGGGGTGGTTGGCCGACTGCACATGGCCAATGCGGATGATCCGGCGGTCATCCGCAGCCTCTCCCCCGCCGCATCCGGTCAGCAGCAGGCCGCTTGCCAATGCGGCCGTGCCCATCAGCGACAGGAATCTTCTTCTCTTCATGCGTTGTATCCTCCCTTTTTCGATTCACGGTTTGTAAATTTATTGTAACAAAGGGTTCTTTGCCGCGAAACGGGAATTTTTTGTGAACCGCAGGACTATTTTGTCATTGTTGTATCCAAGTACAATTTTTTCGTCTCCGAGGAGAAAGAAACTGGCAAAAAAGAACCGGAAGCACGTCCAAATCAGACGCGCTTCCGGTTCTTTGCCACACTTTAGTTGTTTAAATTTTCTAGCCGGTATTCCGAGGGGGTCTTGCCGGTGATCCGCTTGAACACCCGGGTAAAATAGTTGGCATCGGCATAGCCGCAGGCGGTGCTCACGTCTTTCAGGCTGAGGCGGGGGTCCAGCACCAGCTGCCGTGCTTTCCCCACCCGGTACTCGTTGAGGTAGGCCGAAAAGTTGACCTTGAAGCACTGCTTGAACCTCTTGCAGAAATAGGCATCCGAGTAGCGCAGGGCTGTTGCCGCATCCTGCATCGAGATATCCTCCCGGTAGTGGGCTTCAATAAACGAGAGCATCTCCGCCCGGATGATGGAGGTGCGGACATCCTCGTCCTCTTCCTCGGTGTGGAGCGGGGCAGCCGGGGCCGTAGGCTGTGCCCGGGGCGGCAGCGGCGTGCTCCGGGCCGACACCTGCCGGATGGCGTCCTCTACCGCAAACACCAGTTCCTGCTCCTTATAGGGCTTGAGCAGGTAGTCCAACGCCCGCACCGCAATGGCCTGCTTGGCGTAAGCAAATTTATCATATCCGGTCAGGAAGAGGATGCCGCAGTTCTTGTCCGTCTCCCGGATCTTGCGGGCCACTTCCAGCCCGGTGTAGCCGGGCATCTCAATGTCCAGGATGACCACCTGCGGGGCCTCCCGGGCAAACAGCTCCAGCGCCTCCCGCCCGTTGCGGGCCTCGTACAGGACAATCAGGTCGCCCAGATACTTTTGCAGCGTTTTGCAGAGGACTTTCCGCTCGATCAGCTCATCCTCCGCCACCAGCAGCTTGCACTTCATGCCCGTTCCTCCTCTTCTCCCTGAGGGATCTCAAACCGGATGACGGTGCCATGCCCCGCCCGGCTGAACACCTGCATTTTTCCTGTATCCGGGTAGAGCATGGACACCCGCCGGAAGATATTTCCCAGTCCGATGCTCTTTCCGGTCTGTTCGCTCTGCCGCATTTTTTCGCTCAGAGCGGCAAGTTCCTCTTCCGTCATTCCTTTGCCGTTGTCGGCCACGGTAACGTACAGCATTCTCCCCTGCCGCCAGACCCGCAGCAGGATGCGCCCGCCCTCCTCGCAGGCTTTCAGCCCGTGGGAGAACGCGTTCTCAATGACGGGCTGCAATGTAAACGATGGCAGCCGCGCCCGCGCCGGGTCTACCAGGATCTGCTTTTCCACGGTAATGCGTCCATCAAACCGCATCTGCTGGAGGTAGATGTAATCTTCCAGCCCGTCCAGCTCCTCTTCCAGCGTCACCTCCTGCTGCTTGGTGCGCAGGTTGTGCCGGAACAGGTTGCCCAGGCTGACGATCATCTTGTCGGTGGTCTCGGCGTCTTCCAGCCGGGCCATGCAGGAGATCATGTTCAGGGTATTGAAGAGGAAATGCGGGTTCACCTGGCTCTTGAGCATCTCCATTCGGGTGTGATCCAGGTCTTTTTCCAGGGCCAGATTCCGCACTTCCTCCCGGTGGAGGGCGTTCAGGGTAGCCAGATGCTCCTGCATGGCGTGCTTCATCTGGTTGAACGTCCCGGTCAGCCGCCCCACCTCATCCTGGCTGTGGACCGGCAGATCCTGCCCGGAAAAATCGTTGTCCGCGATGCTGCGGGAAGCCCGCGCCAGCGCCAGCAGGGGCCGCACCACGGCCCGGGACAGCATATCCAGCAGCACCAGCATCAATGCCAGCGCCATAAGGAACAGCCCCAGATACACCCAGGGCAGCTGCTCCAGCTGGTCGGCCTGTGCACTGTAAGCGGCGTTCTCCTGCTCCAACGTGGCCTGCGTCAGCCGGAGGGCGTACTCGGAGAGGTAATCCTGCAATTCCATCACCCGGTACATCTGGTCCACATAGGTATCCGCCGCCGGGGTCATCTGCAAAAAGGCGTCCCGGTACTTCTGGTAGCCCGCATAGCCCTGCAGCAGGTTCCAGGTGCGGGCGTAGCGGTCCTCGCCGATCTTTTCATAATCAAAGGGCAGCTCCGCCAGGCTGGCTTCAGTGATCTCGCAGGCCGTCTGATACTCCTCCGTGTTCTCTTGCGAGGGCTCCCGCACCATCCGGGAGAACGCCTTGGTCTCCGCCGCCAGCGCATCCTGCACGGTGTAACAGGCGCTGTTATCGGCCATCATCGCGTCAAAGGCGGTGCTGGTCCACCGCCCCACAGCGGTAGCCATCCCGATGGACACCAGCGTCACGGCCAGAATCGCCCCCAGCCAGCCGGTCACTTTCCGCCGCAGCGAAAGTCCCCGCACCCGTTGCTCTGCCATCTTCTCCCCTCCCCGCTGTTTTGTCCGTTTCGCATTTTCTTTAGTATAGTGTTTTTGCGGGCAAAGTGCAAGCTGAACCAAAAAGCACCGCGCCCCTCCCCGTTTCCGGGAAGCAGAGCGCGGTGCCTTTCTGGTTTTATAGGGTCAAGGGGTCAGCCCTCAGCCGCGGTACTCGGCTGGCAGCTGGTCGAGGGTCTGCCACTTGGTCATGGCTTCCTCCAGCTTCATGCCCTTTGCCACCGCGTCGCGGCGGCAGGCGTTGACCGCCTGGATCTCTTTCATCTTCTCGCCGGTCAGGCTGTAGCCTTTCATGGCGATGAGGGTGGCAGCCCAGGCCACCATGGGGATGATGCAGAACAGGACGATGACCACCCAGTTCATGCCGGGGGTGTAGGGGTCGTACTGGGTGGGCAGGCTCTCCAGGCCGACAAAGCTGACTGCAATGCCGACGACCGTGGCCGACAGGCTGGAGACCAGCTTGTCCACCAGGCTGAACAGGGTGCCCATGATGCCCGGGATGTAGTTGCCGGAGCGGTAGGTCTCGTAGTCGGAGCAGTCGGCCACCATGGGGATGGGCATATCAGCCGTTGCGTAGTAAGCGCCATAGCCGATGCCGAAGAACGCGATGAACAGGATGGTGTACAGATTGATGGACAGGCCGTTCTCGCCCATGATGGACAGGGTGAACGCATCGCTCTTGCCCCAGAGCAGCAGCAGCACCAGCACGCCGATGTAGCAGAGGAACGCCACGGAGACATACTTCATCAGGCTGGCTTTCTGGCCCTGCTTCTGGCTGGTGCGGACAGTGAGCAGGAAGAACGGCACGCTGAACACATAGCCCAGCACCATCATGGGCAGGTAGAGGCCGTCGTAATTGCCCATCATGCAGCCGTACAGCATACAGAGCACGGTGGTGTTGGTCGCAATGGAGAGGGCCAGCTTGCAGCCGGCACCGGCCACCATCAGCCGCTGCATGGGGTTGTTGTTCTTGATGATCTGGAGGTACTCGTGCAGCTTGACCTTCTCGCTGACCTCGCCGCCGATGCCGAAGTACTTGGGCTGATCTTTCTCCCAGATGCCGATAACGGCCAGCAGGGTGAGCAGGATGGAGATGACGATGCCCACGGGAGCCAGGGTGCGGAAGAACCCGGCGGAAGCGTAGCCGCCCTCATAGTTTTTGGCAAGGATGGGGGCAAAGAACTGCATGGCACCCATGCCCAGCAGGCTGCCCACCGTGTTGAAGATGGTAAACAGGGGGCGCTGCTTGGGGTCGTTGGTCAACACGGTCTGGCCAGAGCGGGTGCAGCTGGTCTGGAACGTATAGCCGATGACCCAGACCGCGTACAGAGCCACAAACGCCACGTAGCGCAGCGCCATGGCGCTGGCCGGGATGAGGGGGGTGAGGCAGTACAGCACCAGGATGCTGGCCGCCATGATGAGGTTGCCAATGACCATGAACGGCCGGAACTTGCCGAATTTGCCGTTGGTGCGGTCCATCAGCGCGCCGATGATGGGGTCGGTGATGGCGTCGAACAGGCGCATCCCCGTGACCATGACCGAGGCAAAGAGCATGGAGAGGGCCAGCACCTTGCTGCCGAAAGTAGCGATGTAGGAAAGCACCAGCACATAGTACACGTTCGTCGCGCCGTTGTTCAGCGGGAACAGCACCAGCTGGTAGGTTTTGGCGCGGTTCAGGCCCGGCGCCTTTGCGGTTTGTTCACCCATTTGCGGTGTCTCCTTTTTTCTAAAAAAGCGGCAGCCTGCCCGCCTTTTGTTGGGGGGACAGGCTGCCTTGGGTTTCTTGCGGGGGATCCTTGGGGAAATGAGAAGAAGAGGAAGGAATCTGCTTGGAGATTACTGCTGGTCCGCCGCGGGAGCGGTGTTCACAGCGCTCTTCTTGGCTTTGAGGGCCTTGCTGAGCTGCCATGCGCAGAGCACGGTCAGCACAGCCAGCACAGCGATCAGTGCATAGATCGCGGTCTGCCACCAGGGGGTAACGGTCTTCAGGGTATCGGTGGATGCCCAGCCGTTCATGGCGTTGGAGTTCACGACGGTGTACAGGATGTGATGCATTGCGTTGCGCATCTGGGTCACAATGTAAGCGTCGTTCTCATAGTTGGCAGCCTTGGTGGTGTGGATCTTGGGCATGGGGCTGTCCCAGATATCGGAACCAGCGATCAGGCCGTCCACCAGATCCATGTACTGGCTGGAACCAGAGAAGTCGGTGATGCACATGCCGCGCATCCCCAACTCCTCACGCAGGAAGCCGGTCAGCAGGTTCTGGTTTGCGCCGCACCAGGTAGCGCCCCAGCGGTTGAAGCCGGTCATAACGCTCCACGCGCCGCCATCGGTGATGGCCTTATCGGCCACATCCAGATAGATCTCACGGGCGGTCTGCTCGTTCAGCCAGGTGTTGACGCCGCGGCGGCTGGTCTCGGAGTCGTTCAGGGCAACGTGCTTCAGGTAGACGTACACGCCCTTGGACTGGATGCCCTGCACCTCGGCAGCGCAGATGGTGCCAGCAATGAACGGATCCTCAGCGTAATACTCGAAGTTACGGCCGGAGTAAGCGGTGCGGTGCATGTTGATGCCGGGTCCATACAGGCCGGAGTAACCCATGGCCAGGCAGTCCTCGCCAATGCAGCGGCCCACATCGTTGATGAGGTCCACATTGAAAGTAGCAGCCATGACATCCTCAGAGGTGTAGCACATGGCGGACGCGCCGCCGGTCAGGGCAGCAGTCAGGCCCTGGGGACCGTTCTCATCCTTGGTGGCCGTCTTGCCGATGGAGGCGGCAGCGGCCGTGTTGTGGAAGCCCAGGGTAATGGTGTTGACCATCTCGTCATAGGTCAGCTGATCCAGCAGGGTATTCCACTCGGGATCATCAAAGTCCCTGCCGATCATGGAAGCCAGGGTCAGACCGTTCTTGGCACCCAGAGTGGGCATCTCGACGCTGTCGGCCAGGCTGCCGTCATACTGGGTGAATGCCAGGGCAGAAGCCAGAGTCTCGTTTGCGGTGAGCTGTGCGGGAGCGGTGGGGATGGTGCCGGTCCAGTTGGAGCGGCTCATCCAGGTGACAGCGCCGGGAGCATTGCTGCTCTTGTTGGGGTCGGACTCATCAAACAGGTTGGTGATGGCAGTGCCGTTGGCGCTGACAGCGTAAGTGGTGGTATCCAGAGCGGGGTTGTTCCAGGTGTAAACCAGAGAAGCATCGCCATTGGCGGTCATGCGGCCGTTGGTGTTCTCCACGGTGTAGCCCTTGGCAGCCAGGATGTTGTTCAGGGCGTTGTGGGAGTCGGTGCCCACGGTGAAGTAGTAGTCGCCAGCGTCCACGATGTAGGTCTTGGCCTTGTTGGCGTCGTAGGTGCGCAGCTCGCTCTTCTTGACGGTGATGTTCACGGTCTCAGAAGCGCCGGGAGCCAGGACATCGGTCTTTGCGAAGCCAGCCAGCTCGACTGCAGCCTTTTCAATGCCGTTGGCCTTGTCGTAATCGGTGTAGGGAGACTGGAAGTAGACCTGTACGGTCTCCTTGCCGGAATAGGTCTTGCCGGAGTTGGTCACGGTCAGGCTGATGTCAAAGGCATCGTCGGACTCAGTGACGTTGAAGTTGCTGTAGGTGAAATCAGTGTAGCTGTCGCCGTAGCCGAACGGATAAGCAACCGTCTTGGCCCAGTCATAGTCGCCCGCGTTCGCAGTGCCCATGACCACGTCCTCGTAACGGGTCTCAAAGTAACGGTAGCCCAGGTAGATGCCCTCCTGGTAGACGCTGTACATGCCCTGCACGTCGGCACCTTCGGTCAGCAGGTTGTACTCTGCCGCGTTGGGGTAAGCCTGGGTGTAGAAGTTGTACATGGCGGGGTTTGCCATGTTGTCGTACAGGTAGGTGTCCACCAGAGAGCCGGAGGGGGTCACCGCGCCGGACAGCAGCTGGCCCACGCCGTTGATACCGGTCTGGCCCACGTCGCCGATCCACATGGCAGCATCGATGCCGTAATCCTCGCCGCAGATGGCCGGGTTGAGGAAGTCCATCTCAATGGCGTTGGAACTGTTGATCAGGACGATGATGGACTTAAAGGTGCCGTTGTCTTTCAGAGCCTTGAGGTTCTGCAGCAGCTCCAGCTCCTCAGCAGAGAGAGCCAGATAGTTGCCGTCGCCCTCCTGGCCGGAGATCCAGCTGTCGTTGGTGCCATTCTCACCGCTGGGCAGGTCAGCACCCTCGCCGCCGGAACGGGAGAGGACCACGATGGCGGCATCGCCGTACTCGGCAAAGCTGCTCTCAGCGCTGGACAGAGCGCTCCAGGGAGCCTCGTTGACCGCATACTGGGTGTTGGCTTCCAGGGTATCGGAGATGGAAGCAGGGGTCATGCGGCTGTACTTGCTCATCATGGAGTCAGAGCTGTACAGGTTCCACAGAGTCTCGTTGACGGAGATGCCCTGGGACTCCAGAGCCTGCTTGAAGTTGGGAGCCTTGCTGGTATCGACAGAGCCGGAACCGGTGCCGCCGTACATCAGGTCCACGGAACCGTGGCCGAACAGGCTGACCTTGGCGCCCTGTGCCAGGGGCAGGGCAGCGTTCTCATTCTTCAGCAGGGCAGCGCCCTCGGCCTCGACCTGAGCGCACAGCTCAGCCTCATAAGCCTCACGCTCCGCGTCGGAAGCAAAATCGGATTTGAAGTACTGGGTGTCCTCGGTGTTGCTGCTGTCGTGAATGATCTTATAGGTCGATGCATTCAGAGCAACGTTGATGGTGGTGGCATACTGGTTTGCAATGATGTTGCCAACGATGGCCGCGATGGTCAGGATCGCGGTGATGGCAGTCAGAGCAGACCATAGACCCACCTTGGATTTCTTGTTCTTCATGGGTTCTCCTCCTTTTTATTTATACAATAGCCGGCTTTGTGGGAAAGGCGGCGCTTGCCTTAGGGAATCCGCCCGGGCTTACACCCAGTTGGCGCTCTTGGACTTGGTCTTGACCAGCTTGTAGCCGGGGTTGGGGGTGTCCACCTTACGGAACGATGCCGTGTCGATGCACTCCCCTGCCACAGCCTGCAGCTTGACCTCACCGTTCAGCGGCACTTTGAACGTAAAAACATGCTCGCCGGTCTGCTCCGCGATCTTCTGGCCGTCCGCAAACAGGGCAACGGTCTTCTGGTTGGAGTAGACCTTGACTTCGATCTCGCTGGCGGTGCGGTCCGTAAACCGCTTGGAGCAGATGTGGACGAACGCCTCATCGCTCCACCATGCCTTATAAAGGTAGAAGCTGTCTTTCTTGGTCTTCCGGTCAAACGTGACCAGACCTTTATGGTTCATGCCCGGCTCGCCGCCCTGGTCGCGGGCGTCGGCTGCAAAATCGAACATATTCCAGACGTGGTTGGCCCACATCCAGGGGTGGCGCTCAAAGCAGCGGAGCATGTACTCGTGGTAATGGGCCTGATACTCCTCGGTGTGATCGCCCCGGCGGGGGTGCTCACTGTGGAGGTTGGGCATCCCCTCGGCGCCGTACTCCGAGAAGCCCAGCGCACGGTTGGGATACACCAGATGGAAGAAGTTGAGCCACAGGTCGTTGAGGAAGAGGCCCGGCACATACCAGCCCAGATAGAGGTTCCAGCTCACCAGATCGGTGATGTGGGCCACCGGGTTGAACGGGCCGCACATGGCGTAGCAGGCCAGGGTGGTCAGGCGGTTGGGGTCCATCTTGTGGCACAGGTCGTTGAGCATGTGGTGGTTGTCCAGCATGTCGGCCTTATCCTTGGTGGAAATGGTAATCTCATTGGAGACGCCCCAGCAGACGATGCAGGGGTGGTTGTAGTTCTGGTAGATCAGCTCTTCCATCTGGTCGATGGTGTTCTGGCGGCCATTGGGCAGGTGCTCGGAGATATAGGGGATCTCCGCCCAGACCACCATGCCGTACTCATCGCACAGGTCGTAGAAGTACTGGTCGTGCTGGTAATGGGCCAGCCGGATGGTGTTGGCACCCAGCTCCCGGATGAGAGTCATATCCTCCTCGTGCATCTCCCGGCTGATGGCATTGCCCAGACCCTTGCGGTCCTGATGGCGGGAGACGCCGTGGAGCGGGTAAGAGCGGCCATTGAGGAAGAAGCCTTTCTTGGGGTCTACCCGGAAGCTCCGGACGCCCACGCGGGTGGAAACGGTGTCCACCACTTCCCCGCCCTGCTCGAGCTCCACCACGCAGGTGTAGAGGTAGGGGTCTTTCACGCCGTCCCACAGGTGGGGGTGTGCCAGCGTCATGGTGACATCTTTGCCCTCGGCGGCGGCCACGGTGTTGCCCTCGGCGTCATTCAGGGTGACGCGGACGGTGCCCTCGCCCTCGAGGCGGGTCTCCACCCGGATGTCGGCGGTGTGATCCTTGCACAGGATGGGCGTCACTTTCACGCCGGTGTCGCCGTAATGGCCCAGTGCAATGTGATCTTTATGGACCACCAGCAGGCTCACGTCACGGTAGATGCCGCCGTAGAACGTGAAGTCGGCTTTCTGGGGGTAAACATGGTCGTTGACACGGTTGTCCACCTCCACGGTGAGGATGTTCTCCTCTCGCAGCAGGGTGGTGATGTTGGCGCGGAACGTGGAATAGCCGCCGTCGTGCACGCAGACCTCGGTGTCGTTCAAGACGACCTTTGCGCTGGCGTTCACGCCCTCGAACTGGAGCCACACCTGCTGACTGACCTCCTCAAAGGCCGGGGCCGCAAAGCTGGTGCGGTAAGTGCAGGTGCCCCGCCAGTAATCGTTGCCGCCGTCCTGGCCGTCGATGGCGTTCCAGGTGTGGGGCAGGTCCACGGTAGTGGTGTTCCCCTCCGGGCCGATGAACTGCCAGTTTTTCATCAGTCGGACAATTTTGCGCATAAGCCGTCTCCTTAAACTTGGTCGTATTTTCACAGGATTCATTCCGTTCGTTTTCGTTCGTCAGTATTTTATCAAAGCAAATATTTTTTGCAAGATGGTTGCGAAAAGTGGTCGTTTTGAGAGGATATTCGGTTTTTTGCTTCCAAATCCAAAGCAAAATCATTGTGCAACTTTCACAATCAGTTGTATCCAACAAATGTTGTGAAAATAAAAAGACCGGCAGGTGCATTCCAACACCTGTCGGCCTGTTTTGTTCCGTATTCCGTTTGTTTACCCCTGCTTCAGCGGGAAAATGATCTTGATGGCAAAAAAGCCGTTCTGCGTTTCCGTGGTCAGGGTGCCGCTGTATTTCTGCACGATGCGGCGGAGCACTTTCAGCTCGTAGGCCTCGGTACGGGTCGCGGCAGCCTCCGGCTCCCGAGCCGGGCTGATGACATTGATGACGATAAAGCTCTGCCGCACGCAGACCAGCAGGTCGATGTTCCGCCGGGCCGGGTCGGGCGTCCGCACGGCTCCCTCTATGGCGTAGTCCAGCGCGTTGGCAAACAGGGCGTACAGGTCGCCGGGCTCAAAACCCTGCAGGCAGCTGCCGTTGGCCACTGCATTGAGCTGCACCCGCCGGGACTGGCAGAGCAGGGTCTTCTCGGTGAGCACCACGTCCAGCACCTCGTTGCCGGAGTTCGCCCCGGCGTCGTAGAGGCGGGCGGCGTTCTCCGCCTCCTCCAGCGTCTCCCGCGGCACCGCGTCCGGGGCCAGCTTGCGCAGGGCCGCGATCTGCACCCGCAGCTCGTGGCAGCGCTTGTTGATGATGTTCACGTTCTGCCGCGCCACCTGATACTGCTGGCGCTGCCGCTCGTAGAGCAGATTCAGTGTTTCCATCTCCTTTTGGAGGTCGGATTTTTTGAACAGTTCCGTCTGCAGATAGAGCAGCGTCAAAAAGTAAAGCTGCCCGATGAGGGTGGTGCCCACAACACTCATGGGCCAGTCCAGCGCCTGGGCACTGCTTAAAAGCGCTGCCTGCAGCATGAACATAATCCCCATAAAAAACGCGCTGGCCAGCTGCCGGGGCCCGATGTGGTACACGCCTTTGTCCGGGATCTTCCGGGCCAGTGTCCCGCAGATGACTCCATAGAACACCACACCCGTCAGCACCTGCAGCAGCTTGACCGGGACACTGTTCATATTCAGCGGATGGCTTTTCACCGCGCAGAGCAGCTCAAAGAGGTTCCAGCCCTCGTAAGCCGTCTGGGCCGTCAGCAGGCTCCACACCGCGCAGTAGAGGGCACTCTTTTTGTCGATTTCCACACAGGCATAGATCATGGCACCCAGCAGGATAAAAAAGCCGATGTACATTCCCAGCAGGGAAATCTGCAGCTGCACCAGCGAGTTGCTCTGGGCCATGGGGTCCAGCAGCCAGGTCAGGGCCATCAGGGACAGCAGCAGCTCCACGGCCCGGAGCCAGAACCGTTCCCGGTGCTTGAGCGGGTAGCAGAACGCCAGCGCCGCGCCCCACCGCAGCACCGCCCGAAAAAACACATGCCTGCCGACAACGATCACAGCACACCTCCCAGATAGGAGGCCACCGCCGTCATAAAGGCGGCTTTCTGGCGACGGCTGATCTCCAGGCGGGCGTCCCCCACCTGCACAAAATCATTTTCCACGCCCCGGACGTACTGCAAGTTGACCAGATAGCACTGGTTGCACCGGGCAAAGTGGTAGGCAGCCAACTGCTTTTCAGCCCCGGCCAGGCTCCCCCGCACCGCGTACTCCTGGGTGGCGGTGTGGTAGTAGAGCATCCGGTTGCGGGTCTCCAGATACAGGATATCGCCGGTGTCCAACAACTGCATCCCGCCGCCCGAAAGCTGCAGGGCCACCTGCCCACCCTTGCGGCGCTGCACCCGCTGGATGGCCCGGGAGAGCTTGGTGCAGAACGCCCCATAGCTGACCGGCTTGAGCACATAATCCAGCGCGTCCACCTCGTACCCCTTGATGGCGTACTGGGCCATGTTGGTCACGAACACCAGCACCACATCCGGGTCCACCGCACGGATGCGCTCCGCCGCCCCGAAGCCGCCCAGCCGGGGCATTTCCACATCCAGAAAAATGATGTCATACCCGGGCTGGTACCTCTCAGCAATGACGGCCCCGTCCGCAAAGGGGTCCACTTCCGCCTGCAGGCCCTGCTCCCCGGCGTACTGCCGGATGAACTGGCACAGGCTCTCCCGCACCTCGGTCTGGTCTTCCACCACCGCGATCTTCAGCACGGCTGCTCCTCCTTTTCACACTTCCTGTTTTTCGGCTTACCGGTGTCCCTCCAGCCAGCGCAGCGCAAAGTAGCTGTACGCCGCGCTGCCCTCCCAGAGGACGCTGTCATCAAACCGGACTTTGGGGTGGTGCTGGCCGTAGCGGTAGCCCCGCTCCGGGCTGCCGCAGGCCAAAAACATGCTCACCGTGGGCACCTCATGGCTCACGAATGCAAAGTCCTCACTGCCGCCGCCAGGTTTTCCACCCGTGAGCGGGGCCATATCCATGGCACCCTTCCCCAGCAGGTCGGTCATATAGGTCATGGCATCCTGCGCCAGGGCCTTGTCCACCATCATGCAGGGGCAGTAGTCCGAGAACTCCACCTCCGCTGTGCAGCGGAACGCCTTTGCCACGCCCTCGGAAATCTCCGTCATCCGCTGCCGGATGAACGCCCCGGTCTTGTTGTCGGGGTCGGTGGTGCGGATGGTGCCCCACATCTCGGCGGTGTCCGGGATGACATTGGAAGCAGCTCCCGCCGCAAACCGCCCGGTGGTCAGCACGCCAAAATCATTCTGGGAGAGTTCCCGGGCGTTGATCTCCTGCAATGCAATGTGGATATGGGCCGCGGCCGTAATGGGGTCGATGCAGTTTTCCGGCATGGAACCATGGCCGCCTTTGCCGTGCACCACAATGTGGTATTGCTCACAGCTTGCCATGGTGATGCCGCCGCCCGGCACCAGCACCTCGCCCAGAGGCAGAGGCATCCCGGCCAGCACATGGAACATGACCGCCGCGTCCACTTTCGGGTTTTCCAACAGGCCGTTGGAGATCATATCCGGGGAGCCCTGGAAAATCTCTTCGGCCGGCTGGAATTCCAGCTTGACGGTGCCTTCGATCTCCTCCTCGTGCTCTTTCAGCAGCTTTGCCGCACCCAGCATCATGGCCGTGTGCATATCGTGGCCGCAGCCGTGCATCTTGCCCGGCACCTCGGAGGCAAACACCTCTCCGGACTCCTCAAAGATGGGCAGGGCGTCCATATCGCCCCGGAGCAAGATGGTCTTGCCCGGGCGCTTTCCCCCGGCCAGCGCGAGGACACCCGCCCTGCCGCAGTCCTGCGGCGCATAGCCCATCTCGGTCAGGGCCTGCTTGACCAGCGCCTTGGTCTTGGGCAGGTCAAAGCCCACCTCCGGGTTGCGGTGGATCGTCCGCCGCCATTTCTGCAGCTGAGGCTGCAGGGTCTTGGCTTCATCCAGCAATTCATTCGGCTTCATCATCCAAACATCGCTCCTTTGCAAAACGCCCTCTCAGGCAGCTGAGAGGGCGGATGATCTTATGTTACTCCTGCGTGTTACCAGCTCCGTCCGGATGGTACTGTGCACAGGTGCACTTTTTCCATTTGAGGCCGCTGCCGCAGGGGCAGGGGTCGTTCCGGCCGATCTTGATGACCCGCACCGGCTGGCCCTTGGGGGCACCCTTAGCACCGGGAGCACCGTTGCCGGGCACAAAGCCCTCTCCGGTAGGCTTGGCCACCTGCTCCCGCTTGGGAGCGGCACCGGCTTTCCGCACCTCGATGGTCAGCAGCATCTTGATGCTGGACTCCCGGATGGAATCCACC
>ERZ837487.1973-NODE-1973-length-22588-cov-2.921138_pt1 | contig 22588 bp, 21 predicted proteins | sample MGYA00519911_ERZ837487 | MGnify/ENA primary metagenome ERZ837487 (study PRJEB31850, sample SAMEA3708818) | human gut metagenome | biome: human gut; feature: human-associated habitat; material: faeces | place: China | collected 2014 ... | reverse complement strand
CTCGAATGCATCTTCCAGCTCGATCTCTTTTGCGATGGTCACACCATCGTTGGTGATCAGCGGAGCACCGTAAGATTTATCCAGTGCTACGTTACGTCCCTTGGGTCCAAGGGTTACTCTGACGGTATTTGCCAGCTTATCAACGCCGGCTTCCAGTGCTGCACGCGCTTCTGCGCCGTATTTAATTTCCTTTGCCATAATAAATCAGCCTCCTAATTCAAGTTTAAACTTACGCTTCGATTACTGCCAGAATGTCTGACTGCTTTACAACGATATATTCTTCGTCATCCAGTTTCACATCAGTACCTGCGTACTTGGAGTAAATGACCTGATCGCCAACCTTAACTTCCATTTTCACTTCTTTGCCGTCCACCACTCCGCCGGGGCCAACTGCAATGACTTCTGCCTGCTGGGGCTTCTCTTTATTCTGTCCGGGAAGAACAATTCCGGATTTGGTTGTCTCTTCTGCAACCAGCTGCTTTAATACAACTCTGTCACCTAACGGTACTAACTTCATGATAACTGCCTCCTTATATGAAAATTCATACTTTCGTATTTACTGTTAGCACTCATTTGTCCTGAGTGCTAAACACTATATGTATATTATGTTTCTTCGGTCGATTATGCAACACAGCTGAGCGCCATTCATGTTCTATTTTCTTTTATTTTCTTTTATTTTCTCGTTATTTCTTTCATTTTCATATCAGGTTTATGAAAGTAGAATTTCATACTTTTTTTAGAATTTCACTCTGCCGCAGCAGGATCTCCACAGAGCATTTTGCATCGTATGGGCAATTTCATTTCTTATACGCAAAAATTCTATACACAAAAAGGCACATGCAAAAGCTGTTACCCTTTTCCATGTGCCCTGTATTTTCCATTCCTGACAACAGAAAGATCGTAGAACATGCATTCTATTGTTTCAGATTTCGGAAGCTGCTTCCTGTATAAAGAAGCTGCAGCCTGTCGATAAACCAGTCTGTCCAATATTGCCAGAATTTATACTCTGGACAGATATTCACCGGTTCTGGTGTCGATCTTGATGACATCGCCTTCGTTTACGAACAGCGGTACATAAACCTGTGCACCGGTCTCAACGGTAGCAGGCTTATTTGCGCCAGTAGCGGTATCGCCCTTGAAGCCAGGCTCGGTCTCAGTAATTGCCAGCTCTACGAACAGAGGGGGCTCCACTGCGAATACGCTGCCGTTATGAGAGCAGATCTTGCAGACTTCATTCTCTTTTACGAACTTCAGAGCATCGCCGATTGCATCCTGGTTCAGAGAGATCTGGTCATAGGTTTCCATATCCATGAAAGTATACAGATCGCCGTCGTTGTACAGGTACTGCATATCTCTTCTCTCGATACGGGCAGTAGGACATTTCTCAGTAGGACGGAAAGTCTTCTCAACAACACCGCCGCTCTTAATATTCTTTAACTTGGTTCTAACGAAAGCAGCGCCTTTACCAGGTTTAACGTGCTGGAACTCAATAATCTGGTAAATATTGCCCTCAAACTCAATGGTAACGCCGTTTCTGAAATCACCTGCAGAAATCATATAAAATCTTCCTCCTAAATAATCACGGTTTCAATACTATACAAGTGTATCCTAAAAAACCTCATATTTCAACTGTTTTTTTCAGAAATTGCAGGGGTAATCTCCGATTCTTCCCCGGCAAGCTCCAGTTCAAACCAGAACCTAACGCCGTTTTCGTAATTGATTACGCCGTATTTCTGGTTCATCGACTCCATAATTGCCTTGACGATCGACAGTCCGATACCGCTTCCGCCATACTCCCGGGTGCGGGCCTTGTCCACCTTGTAAAACTTCTCCCACAGATGCGGCAGAGAATCCTCCGGGATCGGCATACCGGTATTGAACACCGAAACTCTGGCGTGCCCGTCCATTTCCTCGATCTTTACCTCGATAACCTTTTCTTTTTCACAATGGTTGACCGCATTGGAAAAATAGTTCATCAGAACTTCTTCGATCTTGAATTCATCGCCCCAGACATAGATCTCCTTCGTCTGATCCATATGGACGGAAATGCCGTTCTGCTTCGCAAGAAGATCTGCGGACTGCAGATAGTTGTGCACGAGTGCCGTAATATCAAAGCGCTCCATCGAAACAACGTCGTTGCCGGCTTCGAGCTGGTTGAGCGTCAGAAGCTTTTTGACCATGTTGTTCATCTTCGCCGCTTCGTCCACAATGACGTCGCAGTAAAATTTCCGGCTCTCCGGATCGGAATTGACGTCCTCCAAAAGTCCCTCCGCATAGCCCTGGATCAGTGCGATCGGCGTTTTTAACTCATGGGAAACGTTCGACAGAAACTCCCGACGCATCTGGTCGATCTCTTCTTTTTTCTGGATGTCCTTTTTTAATTCATTGTTCGCCGTTTTCAACTCTGAAATCGTATGCTCCAGCGTATCGGAAAGCTGATTGATATTCTCGCCGAGAATGCCGATTTCGTTTTTGCTGTTTCCGCTGTAACGGGCTTCAAAATCCAGATGGCACATCCGTTCCGAAATGTCCGCCAGCTGCAGAATCGGCGTCGTCACCCTGCGGGAAACAATCCAGATCACAATACCGCTGATAATTGCCGAGAAAATACCGACGCTTGCAAGGAACGTATTCGCAATTTTCGCGCTGTCCCGGATTCCTTCCAGCGCACTTCTTACTATAAAAAAGTATCCGCCCGTCAGAATGCCCCAGCTTTCTATATATTCCATTTGCGCCCGACTGTCTGAAACGCGTGCGACAATATAATTATTGCCATTTTCCATAATCTCGTACTTCTCGCCGCTTAGTGCAAACAGATGCTGTAAAAGCTGCTGCTTCAAAAATTCAGAACCGCCGCCGGAGTCCGCAACCACCTCGGAATTCGCATTAAGCACGAGCAGAGACAAATTATACTTCGAGCACTGCTGCTGGAGAGAAAGCTGATATTCGTCCGTATCAATCTCGCCGTTTGCAACCGCCTCTCCCAGTTCCTCATACATCCGCATCAGAACTGCTTTTTTATTCGAGATATAATATTTCTGCAAAAAACCGCTGTTTAAAAACCAGCAAAGCAGAATCGTCCCCGCCATCAAACCGATAAAAATCCCTGCAAACTGTTTGCGAATGGACGTCCGCTTTGCGGTCTTTTTCTCTTTTTTATGCATCGAGCTTATACCCCATTCCCCAGATGGTCTTGATCAGTTCGCCTTTATCGCCCAGCTTGCTGCGCAGCTTTTTTACATGCGTGTCAATCGTACGGGCATCGCCGAAATAGTCATAATTCCATACGTTATTCAGTATCTTTTCTCTCGAAAGAGCGATTCCTCTGTTTTCCATAAAATAAGTCAGCAGTTCAAATTCCTTATAGCTTAAATCGACGCTTCTGCCGTCGATCTCCACCATATGCGCCGCCTTGTCCAGATGGATTCCTCCAACGTCCAGTACCTCATTTTCCTGTGCGCTTTTACCGGTGCGGCGCAGAATCGCCTCTACTCTCGCTACCAGAATCTTCGGGCTGAACGGCTTGGAAATATATTCATCCACGCCCAGATCAAAGCCCTGCAGCTCATCCTTTTCATCGCTTCTCGCCGTCAGCATGATAATCGGCACTTTGGAATAGGACCTGATCTCCCGGCATACCTGCCAGCCGTCCATCTTCGGCATCATCACATCCAGAATCATCAGCGCGATATCCTGATGGGCAAAAAAGACATCCAGTGCCTCGCTTCCGTCTCCAGCTTCCAGTACCTCAAAATTTTCTCTCTGTAAAAAGTCTTTTACGAGTTTGCGCATTCTGTTCTCATCGTCTACCACAAGAATCTTCTGTCTGTCCATATATCCTCCTCATCTGCCGCAGCGCGGCAACTGTCATCACTCATCTATCCGCAGTGTAGCAGAAAAATATGTCAGAAATGTGAACTTGTGATGCCAGGGGCAAAAAGTCAGAAATCCGATGCAGGCTTGCTTCCAGGAGGTTTCCTGATCTTTGTTCCGGTATCACCAAACCGCTTACAGCTGCTCCCGTTTCCCGGCAAAGAAATCTTCCACCCGCCGCATGACATACAGATACGCCGGAATCAGGAACAGATCTGCAAACAGCCATGCCAGCGGATTTGCAACACACGCGCCCAGAAATCCGAACATCGGAACGAGCACGAAGCCTGCAATACCACGGGCGATCATTTCACTCACGCCGGAGAAAATTGCCAGCGTGCTGAAGCCGATTCCCTGAATCAGGAAGCGGACATTGTTGACCAGAATCAGGAACGTATAGCTTCCGCTGTTGATCAGAAGCATCTGCTGAATCCGGTTCATCAGCTCCGGATCTGTCCCGTCCACAAACAAAAGCGCCATATACTTACCGGCAGCTGCCAGGATACCGAATGCAATAAGTGCATACACGATTCCGTAAATATTTGCCATCCGAAGTCCTTCACGGATTCGTTTCGGCTTCTTCGCGCCCATATTCTGCCCTGCCCAGGTCGCCATCGTCGCACCCAGCGCATCGGACGGGCAGACGAAAAATCCGCTGATTCTCCCGGATGCCGTAACCGCTGCAACCGCAGTGGAACCGAGCGTATTGACCGCGCTCTGCAAAATAACGCTGCCGATCGCCGTAACGGAATACTGCAATCCCATCGGAACACCCATTCCTGCCAGACGAAGCATCAGTTCCGGGTCAGCCTTTCCTTCTGTTCCCTGCATCCGCAAAATCTCGTATTTACGGATCATATAGACCAGACAGCAGATACCGGAAATTGCCTGAGAAATCACGGTTGCCAGCGCTGCCCCCGCGACACCCATTTTCAGTACCAGAATACAGAACAGATCGAGTACAATATTTAACAGTGCCGACATCACCAGAAAATAAACCGGTGTTTTGGAATCTCCCATCGCACGGATAATCGCTGAAGTCAGATTGTAGAGAATTGTCACAGGAATTCCCGCAAAAATGATGACGATATACATCCATGCATCGTCGATGATATTTTCCGGTGTCCGCATCCACTGCAGGATATTTCTGCACAGAAGCACCGTCACGATCGTGAGCACCACTGCAAAGATCACAGACACCCATGCACTGTTGGCTACACAGCGGCGCATTCCGCTCTCATCCTTTGCTCCAAACCTCTGCGCAATCGGAATCGCAAAACCGCTGCAGATTCCCATACAGAACCCGATAATCAAAAAGTTGATCGAGCCGGTGGAACCTACCGCCGCCAGCTGATCCACGCCCAGAAACTTTCCAACGATCGCAGTATCCACCAGACTGTAAAACTGCTGGAATAAATTTCCCATTAAAAGAGGGATAGCAAATTCCAGAATCAGTCTTCCGGGCTTGCCTTCTGTCATATCCTTTACCATAAAAATCCCCTTTCCTTTGTAAATTACTCTGTGTAGTATATACCACAGACAATTTCAAAAGCAATGGGGATTTTTGCATTTTACATGGAAAAAAATGATCCTTGTATTTTGTGGCACCAGACGGCGCTGCACATTAGATTACACGTCATGATCCGATCCGTTTCCAGACCTGTACCGCAAAATCGGCTGCCGCTGCCTCATCTGCCCGATCCGGATGCAGCATCGCCCGGTCGAAATTTCGGATCATAGCCTGAATCTGTTCGGTATTTTGTCCGCTCTTTGCCATTTCCTCGTAGCGTCTGCGCACCTGAATCGGCATCTTACCCTGGCAGAGAAATGCATCCATATATTCATTATCTTCCGGAATCCATGTCTTTACCCGGTCGATCACCTTCTGGTAATAGGCAGGATCGTTTCCCATCCCGCAGGTTCCGAACAGGGCGATCTTTTTGCCATGCAGACCTGAAAGCAGTTCTACTGTCTTTTCGTCACAGTCGCCTCGATCCACCCAAAAACCGACAAAATAAAGCTCTGCGTCCTTTTCCCGATATTCGTCAATATTTTTTAAGTCCTTGGAATCGCCAGGAATCGCCGCAAAAATCTGTGTTGCAAGCTTTCTGGTATTTCCTGTCTGACTGGAGTAAATCACAATTGTCTGCATAAAGTATCTCCTTTCTCAACAATAGAATGCACGCTCTGCAGCATTCTATTGTCATAAATGATATCCCGCCGGCATACCGCCGCAGCATAATCCCCCGCCTCCACAGCAGAGGTTGCAGATCAGGTTTGCCAGACACAGCTTCCAGCAAAATCCGCTGCCACTGGATACCGGCATTCCACCATACTGCGTCTGTCGTCCGGTATACCAGCTGCCGCCAGACTCCATCCGCTGCCGCCAGCCTGCGTATTCTGCGTTCTGCGGTTCCATCTCCGCCGCCTTTTTCGCCTGTTCCAGTGCCGCCGCATTATTTCCAAGTCCCTGATTTGCGATGGAGCTGTAATAATACCACTGCGCGCTGTGCTGTAGAATATTGTTCAGCACATTCAACGCTTCTTTATAATGTCCACTGCTGATATAGTTAAGCGCAGCCCTGAAATAAACGGATTCTTCGTCGTCCGCACCGGCGTTTGACCGTCCATAGCCATTCTGTCCATAGCCGCCCGCCGAACCGAAGCCGCCAAAGCCAAAGCCGCCGAAAAAATCATCGAACCCGCCAAAATCACTATAACCTCCGTAGCCATTCTGTGCATTCCCGCCATTTCCATAGCCGTTGTTCCCGTAGCCATAGCCCTGATTGCCGTAAGGGCTGCTGCCCTGCTCGCGCTGCTTCATGATCTGCTGGTACGCCTGCTGGATTTCTTTAAATTTTTCTTCCGCCTGCGCCTTGTTCGGATTGTTGATATTGGCATCCGGATGATACATCCGGCTCAGTTTCCGATATGCCTTTTTGATTTCTTCCTCCGACGCATCCTGAGACACGCCAAGTACCTGATAAGGGTCACGCATCCTTTTGTTTCCTCTTTTTCTGTATCATCTCATAACGGCACCATACGCCGGAATACAGGATGTTGCGTAAAATTTCCGCATGCTCCAATATCGGGAGCTTTTCAAATATTCTGGAGCACTCCGCCATCATCATCTGCAGAATCTGATAGGCTTCCTGTTCGAATGCTTCGTCATCGGAAAGCTTCTTCCTGCGCAGTAAAAATACGTTGTAATTGCCGTCTTTTTCGTCCTTTTCCATATCCTCGTAGGCATCCATCAGATAAATAAACTTTCCGAGGAAAAATCCCATCCTGCGCAGGTCGTCTTCCCATTCATCCTTCCGACAGGCGAGGATTTCGCCCATAATTTCGCCAAAACAGCCGCTCGCCAGATCCACGTCAGGCTCCTGCGCCTTTTCGTACAGATGGATGTGCTCCAACAAGGTATAAATATGCTCCGCTTTCTCCGGATAGCGCGCTTCCACCATTTTGTCACGGCCGCGCAGCGCTGCCGCCCGCAGACGCCCTTTCCATTTGCGTTCATCCGTCCAGTCATCCAGACATTTATAATAAGACAGTAATAGATTCATATCCGCCGCGTAATCGGTAAACACGCTCCGACTCGTCGCATGCGCTTCAAACGGATGCGCCACGCATTTGCAGGTGGAGCTTTCCACCGGCTCGTCATACAGCGCAGACAAAAGCAGCGCAACAAACGTCATGTCGTAGCTTAACGTCAGCTGTCCGCGTCTGCCGAAGCGTTCTTTCAGGCTCTGGCAAAGCCCGCAATAATAGGACTGATATACGTCAAATTCCCGAAATTTCAATTCTTGCTTATTTACGATAATATATCCAAACATAGGCTTCTTAACTCTTCTTTACAAATCTGGTATTGCATTTAGGACAGCGGATTTCGATTTTACCGCGCCCCCTGGGCACACGGATTTTCTGTTTGCAGCCAGGGCATCTGTAAATATGGTAAATTTTGCGCTGTGCAAGCTGGGATTTCCAGGAAGCAAGCTTTCTCCGGATTCCTGCCGTCATCTTCAGATATTTCTGGTTTTCCGCGTAGCGCTTTGAAATATTTTTGGAAAACATCCGGAAATAATTGTAGACGATTCCGATCACCGCCAGCAAGAACCATGCCTGATTTCTGGAAAACAGGGAAATGATCAGAAACACCATGCTGACTGCCGAAAGCATCTGTCCCATCTGATCCGCCCCGTAGCGTCCCTGCATAAACTGCATCATTTTATTTTTCCAATTGTTTTTCATGCTGCCTCTCATTCCGCCGCCGGTTTGCGGCTTTCTCTTCTGATACCAGTCTATCTTACTGCATTCCGCCCAAAATGCAATATACCAGTCGGGAATTAAATATTAAAAAAGGATAAACTTTCCGCCCCACAGCGTCCCTCGTTACATTTCCCCCAGCATGGAAAACAGCAGCGCAGTCCCGGCGCCTGCCGTCAGGCAAAGCAGGCTCACTGCCGACGTTTTCGGATTTCCAAACGCAGAAAACGGCACAATCACCAGCGTCGCCGCCAAAACAATCCCGATGATCCCATGAAACACGACCGAGTAATGTCGTTCCAAAAGCCGCGTGATCTGTTTTGCCAGAAGCACCATCGTCACGCCTGCGCTCAGTACCGCCGGAACAACCGCAGGCAGGTACACTGCTCCGACGTCTTCCATAAACGGCGTATAGAGCCCGAGCGGCATCAAAAGCGCAGATAAACTCATCCCGGGCGCAATGATGCTGAGCGCCACACAAAAGCCGCAGAACAGATTTCCAAAAAGCCCCTGCGGAATCGAAACGCTGATCCGACGCACGAGACTCAAAAGGATCAGCACCGTAAAAAATGCCCCCGCCAGCGTATACAAATCCCACCTGCTCCTTCCTTTTTCTCCTGCCTCCCGAAACATCGACGGCAGCATTCCGACGATCAGCCCGACAAACAGGCACACCGACAAAACTTCATAGCGTGTCAGGAAAAATCCGATCGCACGCGCAGAGAGCAAAAATCCGCCCGCTGCCCCCAGGAGCACCGGCAGCAAAAGTCTGCCGTATTGTGAAAGCGCCTCCCTGGGGTTTGACAAAAATGCCATAATCGGTTCGTAAATGCCAAACACTACGCTTAAAACACCGCCTGAAATTCCCGGAAGCACTGCCCCGATCCCGATCATCGCGCCCTGCAGCAAATGCAGCACAAACTTTTGCAGCTCCGATCGGTCTGTCAAACTGCGACGGCACTCCGGATTGCTTTTCTCTACGCTTTTCTTTTTTGCCATCTGACCTCCTGATCCGTACAAACAATTCTTGCTGGAACGTTACAAGTTCACACGCAGCATTTCATTCGTAATATTATTTTATGGGGAAAAAGGTATAAATATGCGTTAAATCGAAACAGCAAAGGCATTGACATGCCGTCTGTAAACCTTTATAATAATTCTGATCAAGGGCTAGTCAAGGTTTCGACAGGGGTCTTGCAGCTGGAGAAGCTATCCGCAGGTGATGCGTCAAATCACAAATTAAATACAAACGCTAACAACGAATTAGCATACGCTGCCTAATGGCAGCTGTCCGACTTAGAGCACTCACACTTTAAGACCCGGGCATCAACTATGTGAGAAACGATGCAGGCTAAGCTTTGTCCCTGCAGGCGTATCATGAAGCTACCGAAGCTGTAAGGATGTCCGTTTTCGTGCAGTCGGGGGAATCAAAAAGAACTGACTATGATAGTAGAAGGACAGGGAATGGGCTTTTGGACACGGGTTCGACTCCCGTCTAGTCCACTAAAACGGAACAAAAGTAACGGCATTGTATGTTGCGAAAGCGATCTACAATGCCGTTACTTTTATGAATGCTGAACTTCATTTAATCCTGCTCTTTCATATATTGAAATACCTTTTTGTCACTCTTTGATTTTTTATACCAGCCAATACATACCATTATAATTCCAACGATAATGACTGCCGTTCTTAGCGATGAATCTGGTGAAAATAAGCAAGATACAATAATTCCTGTTCCGACACCTGTAAAAAAATCTACAACAGATTTTTCACGCTTTATGATTCCCATTACTCTTTCTTTGTCTATAGATTGTACCATTTTTGAATCCTCCTTTAATAAAGTATCAAGCGAAATATCAAATTGATCGCTTATGCTTACAAGAATTTGTAATTCAGGATAACTTTTCCCGTTTTCCCAATTTGAAACAGTTTGTCGAGTGACATGAAATAATCTGCCAAACTCCTCTTGCGTTAATTGTTTTTCTTACCGAATGTTCAATATTTGATTTCCTATGTTCATAATATCACATCCCTTTCTCTGTTATCATAATATCCCTGTCTTCGTCCTACGAATATTATTATCTAGAAAATAATGTTCAAAGTAAAGCAATCGTCGCCTTACATTGGAGATATAGTTGCGCAAAGATTCTTTGACAGGTGTTTTTCTCTATAATTTTCGATTAGATGGCAGTTTTACAAAAAAGGCATGTGAAACTAAACAATCGTTTCCACATGCCTTTTTATGACCTCTACCTGTTTTTCAAAACCTTGTACACTCCCACAATCATGCGTCCTTTAAACCGCGCCGATCATGCTCAGGTAATACTGATACAGTACGAGATTGGTATCGTCCTTATAGTGCACGCCGTCCGACGCATGGACGCCGACGCTCATCAGGTAATCGTGGCTGTCCAGCCAGATAATCTGCGGAATCAGCTGTCCTTTTAAGCGGTCGTTGAATAATTTTACGCGTTCTTCCGTCATCCCATAGCTGTTTGCCCAGACCGGATTGACAGACGCATAATAAATCTGTGCGCCCCTTGCACTCCAGACTGCCGCCCAGTAATTGACATCCTTTGCATATTTATCCGCATCGGAAAGATCGTTGACGCCCATGTTGATGACAACCCTGCTGCCTTTGCCGATGATCTTGTCCGCCTGTGGGATCCCAGTGTCGTGCAGCCATTCGTGCCGGCTTCCGTTTTTGGCAACGACTGCTGCCGCGCAGCTGCCCAAGTTGCGTTCTACCGCATCCTTGAGCGTCACCATCCGGGAATCCCCAATGAAGACAATTCCTGCCGCCACTAACGGCTGATTTGCGGCTGCTGCCGCGATCTGCGCCTGCTGGGCCGCCTGAACCTGCGCTGCTGCGGCTGCCTGCGCCTGTATCGCAGCGATCTGATCCTGCGTCGCATATGTTGCTGCTTCATAGCGGACGTAGCCAATCTGGCTGCCAACCTGTACAAAATACCAGCCGGTGTTGGTCTGGCCCCAGCCCCAAACGGTATTTCCTGCCGTCACGGACGTAAGCTTTGCCGCGTTATGGTCCGGCAGCGTCCGGACAACAGCATTTTTTGTCACATTCATCAGTCTCGGCGCACTGAACTGCTCCACCACAAAGCCCGGCATCTGAATCTGTACGGATGTCAGTGTCTCTACCGCCTGCAGCGTCATCTCCGGCACGCATACCCCAAGCGCTGCCGTCAGAACTACAGCCAGAATTTTTGCCGTTTTTTTATTTCTTTTTTTCATGCTCCCTCTCATTTCCGCCCTGCGTGTAGGACTGGTGGTTTTTATGTCTTCTGCATTGTATATCCATCATACCAAATATCGACGAAAAGCAAAAGCGATTTTGTTGCTATAGCATAAATCTGTCCTGGAAGCTTATTCCATCTCCTGCACCATATGATAAAATACACCTTCCCCGGCTGACGTCGTCTGACGGATCGGCTCACCTTTGATCACAAACCCCGCCTTTTGATAGCAGCTGACCGCTCTTTTATTCCATGTCCGAACCTCCAGATACAGCGGCTTTGTCCCAAACAGTTCTTTCGATATTTCACAGGCAGTTTTCGTCATCTGCTGCCCGTAGCCTTCGCTGCAGCAGTCAGGATTTACGCCGATTCCGAAAAAGATTTCTGTTTTCTCTTCGTATAAATTTATAAAACCGACCAGCTTTGTTTCATCATAAAAAGAGTAAAAATGGTTCGCAGGATTGGCAAACCCAAAGCCTCTTTTTTTCTGTTCCTCATACGGTACGGAATTATAAACCGCATATTCACCGGGATATTTCCATTCCGTGATAAAGCATTTTTCCTTTTCGGTTGTTTTATGATAGGTAAGCATATTTTTCTCCACACTCATTTTTTTGATAGTTTCTTCTGAATCATCCACATGACAAGCAACATCAAAAGCACAATGATTAGGGTAACGACGCCCGACAGCAAAATGCTCGTATACCACGGCGCAGAGTTAGACGCATACAAGCCCGGGCGGGCATAATAATCATAGCATTGATAAATACTTTGTCCCACAAATATCCCGATTGCACACCACAGAAAAATTTTCAGTATCCTGTATAACTTTTCCATCCTGTCTCCTCCTGCCTCTCCAAAAGTGCTTTCCATCCGCATAACCTCACCACTGCCAGCATATACTATAGTAGACGGAGGTAACTGCGGTATGTTAGCCTGGATTTCTTATCTGATTTTAAAATGTAAAAGCTTTTTTAATGGCTCCCGGGGGAATTGATAGATATATTCTCACAATGTATTGTTATTTCTGAAAATTTGCATTTCAAGAAAAACTGATACTCCGGATGGTCAAAATTATTTTCATACTCTTCCCGTATGACTTTTCTCAGCCAAGCTTCACCTTTTTGTATAAATTTCTCATATCGGACTATTTTTATGAGTCCTTTTTCCTCTGCAAGCAATAGTTCCGTATACGCATCCTCAATATATTCGCAAAAATCCACCTTTACAGGAACCGATGAAACATATACATCCGGAATGCCGATATTTCCCTTTTCACATTTTTCCAAATGATTACAAGAATATATGTATCCTGATACTCCCTTATAAGTATCCGCTAACGCATTCGGATAATATTCCTCATATTGCAACCTGCCATCCTGTGTAAATCCATAAGATCCCCACTTGTGCCAGATTCCCGTATACTGAAAATTTTTCTCTTTACACGTTTTTTCGACTGCATTGCTAAGATATACCAATACATTTTCTCTCTTGCCCGAAAAATAAATCAACGGCAAATTGTGATTGGAAATTCTCGGTTCGAGAACCTGTATCCCCTTTATTTGTGAAGCATGAAAAAAAGTCATATACCCTCCCAAACTGTATGGCAAGCATCCGATGCAACTGTCTTTACAGAAAAATTCTCCATCTGCGCACTTTGTATTTACCATTACATATTTTCCAGAAAATGGTTGCTGTACCTGTTCCAGTATTCTTTATAAATAAAATCGTCATTTCCATCCAAATTGAACGGATACATCCGAAATATCACAGAAATGTTTTTCGGCTGCCATTGTTCTTCATAGGAATAGCAATAGCTCATGCCGAGCTGCGCGTCCCGCTTCTGTCACAATCCCGTTATGCCAGAATTCTTTCCGAAGCTGGCATTCCTGCCGTCCGGCACGCGCATCACATACATCTGCACTCATCTCCCACTCAGCGCGGCCGCCGCTTTCCATAACAGATCAAACAGCATGTGGATTACCCAGGCGAGCGCAACTGCAATTGTGACGGCAGCCACGATCTGCACAACGTTTTCCTGCTGCGGCAGCCAGTCATTGACAACGCGGTAAAACACAAACATATGGCACAGATACAGCTCCAGCGAAAAGCTGCCCACTGCTTCCAACCACCGGATTTTCTCATGCAAAAATGCGCAGCCCTGCACCATCAGATACGTCCAGATCAGCCCTGCAAGCAGACCGCTGCGGATTTTTTCTTCCAGCGGAGGGATCACGGTATAGCCTTCCAGCCCCGTTTTGATGACAAAATACATTCCGACCGCCAGTGCCAGAAGCTGTAACGGATACAAAAACCCCGCCGCCTTTAACAGCTGCCTTTCGTACTGCGCAAGCAGCATTCCAAACAAAAATGTAACATTGGAAATGTACCAGAACAGCGCGCGTCCCTGCCAGATCAGCAGTCCGGAATACGCCGTCAGGCAGACCGCCATCAAAAGCATCCGCACCCACGATCTGTCAGAAAGCCGGTAAACAACGTAAAACGCCAGATAAAAGACCAGAATATTTCGGATATACCAATACTCTGCCCCGGTCAGGAACGAAACCCATCCTGTCATTCCCGAAATTCCACCGTCATAGACCGCAATCAGTCCCACAATCAGAAGATACGGTAAATAGACAGTTTTAAAACGTTTCCACAAAAATATTCCGTTGATTCTCTTTTTTCCAACACTTTTGACCAGCCCGTAGCCGGACACTGCAAAAAATAAATCCACACCGTAAACACCGAACCTGCCCAGCCCATATTCCAGCAGATCGCTGTGAAATATCTCCCCAATCCACACTGCATAATGGCTAATCAGAACCAGGAAAATGGCAATTCCGCGCAGCAGCAGGCTCTGTTCCTTCGTAAGAAAAGCTTTTCTCTGAGTCATTGTTTTCTTCTTTCATTTATTCCTTTCAAATGCAGAAAAATTCAGGTTTTAAAATTGCAATGCTGCCCGGATCGTTTCATATAACGCCGGGTTTCCGGTCTGCAGGTTGATGCTGCCGTCCTTATTGACCAAAATCAGAAACAACACCGCTGCCTGAAAGAAAATCGCTGCCTTCAGCCAGGCGACATACAGGCCATAGACCTTTTTCTGCCGCGCCGCTTTCGCTGCCCCAAGCACTGCCACAACCGCCGCCAAAAAGATGCCAAAGGACACGTCGCAGCCATAGCGGATCAAAATTCCCGCGCCGTTTGCATCCACACAGCCAATCACAAGCGCTGCTGCAAGGGAAACGCAGCAAAACCACGTCAGTTCTTTGGAAAGTACACCGTTTTTTTTGAGTCTGCCGAGCAAAAAAATCCCCCAGGTCAGCATACTGCAGGCGAAAATCCCGCCAAACCAGCTTTCCGTTACCAGTTTTCCGAGATAATCCGTCGCAATCGACGCGCTCTGCAAATACGGAAACTTTCCTTCCAGCTGCATCGGCTCGAACAGGAAATACCAGATTCCATACAAAATCCGTTCCAAATTCGTGCCACGGTGTGTCATATCGTTGCTCGTCATGCTATAGGACGCACCAAAATCAAAGGGGGAGCCAAACCGCAGCGCATTATACACCATCAATCCGGCCGCAGTCAGTACATAGGGCACAACAAGCGCAGCTGTCTGTCTCCAGCCCTTCTTTGAAAACAGCTCTCTTTTTACAAAGACCCTCTCCCAGAACAAAACAACCGCCAGTGCTGCAAACAGGATAAACTGGGGCCGGCATCCTGCCGTGAGAGCCATACAGAAAGAGCCAAACGCATACAGCCCCACCGCTTTTTTCGGACGATTCAGCCCTGCCAGATACAGCCAAAGTCCCCCTGTTGCAAACATCGCGGACGCAACAATCGGCACATGGTAAAGATCCGGTCGAATTAACAGATAAAACATCGAATAGCTTCCGACGAGCATCCCGGTTCCTACCGCCCACAGATAAAAGGGCTGCTCCTTAAAATACCGTTTCATCAGTTCATAGACAAACCCAGCCGCCGCAATGATAAATCCTGCAAAAAAGACAAATACCGCCACATAGTTTTGCAGCGCGCCCCCCGTCAGCAGATAATAGGGCAAATACAATAGCAGCACCGGGACAATCCCGAAATACACATAATATTTCCCATTGTGATAGGCATAATCCGCCCGATAGCCGATTCCCGCCGCCTGCAGTGCGATGGTATCATAGGGATTTTTCATTGCTAAAAGCGCTTCTTCTGCATCCCCGACACTGACCTTCCCCTCCGAAAGTGCTTCCGCCAGCTCCTGGTACTGTGCGTGATGCACTGCCAAGTTCTGTCGACATGCCGGATTGATGCGGACGAAGAAAAATGCCCCTGCCAGCAATATTGCAGTAAACCCCAATACGACTACAAACCGCTTTTGACGACCGCGTGTGTCCTGCGCGTCAAAGCTGATCTGATGCAGCCTGCTGTCTTTTTTCAGCAAAAGCATTCCAAACACAGCCGCCCACAAAACCACAAAGCGTCCCGCCCGGAAGCGGAATGGAATCGTTCCATTTGCAGACAAACCATGATATTTTACAACCAGCTCGCCATAGCTTCCTGCGGCAACATTTCCAGAGGCGTCCGCCGTCTGGATGCGGATATAGAAATCCGACACCTTTCCATACGGATACACCTTTAAATACCGATTTTCCGGAACCGCCTGCAGCAAAATTCGCCCGTCCCCCAGGCTATAAGGATAGCTGTTTCCCTCGTCCCGTGCAAATACCTCTGCCAGAACAGGCTGATTGTACAAAAAATCCAGATTCAAAAAAATCCGTTGCAGCGAGCCTTTATAATTTTTTACCCGCAGCGTCAGGCTGCCGTCCGGGACGTGCAGATAGCCCGCGTCATCCAGATAGCTGCCGTCAAGCAGGTACAGTGCGCTGCCGCCTTCCGTTGTCTGATCGCCTGACGTTGCCGCAGCGCCGCTCGCCACGTCCTGATCCAGCTCCTCGATCGCCGTATAACCCGCGAGAATTTCCGTCCGCGCAGTCAGATCCTATGTTTTTTTTGTCACCGTCGTCCAGAACGAGAACTGACACGGTATCAGTTCCAGTAAAAGGGCCGCCAGCAATGCTGCAGCCGCCTTTTTTATCCATTCAGAGCGCATCTTGCATCTCCCTGCTTTCTGATTTTTCTCCTGCCTGCCATACAAATATCCCATATGTCATAAAACAGGTTTTTGTTTCAGTGTAGCATAAAAAAAAGAAAGTGAAAAGCTCTGCATTTTTCATGCAGAGCTTTTCACTTTCTTATGAGGGGGGAGATAGTGAGTTGTTCTACTATCTGAAATCTATGATACCCGAAAATTGTGAGCATTTTGTGTACAGTTTCTAAAAAGCTTCTTAAAAGTTATAAACTGCGTCTAAAATCCATTTCGCACTGTCAAAAAATATCAGCTTTTCGCCACCACGTAGCGCTGTTACCGGTACTGCTGCATCACAAGCTGCAGCTTCGTATTTCCCTGCCAGGTATTGACGCCCGGATAATACACGACGTCAAAATACAGAGGACTGCCTTTTCCGCTGTACAGTCCGTCCAGCGCAGTCTGTCCGTATTTTTCCGCCGCATAGGCTTCGAAATTGTCCTTTCCGCCAAAATACATCATCTCCCAGCGTTTTTGCTCGCTGTCCTCCACCGTAAAGCGAAGCACATTTCCTGCTTTGCCGAGTGCACGAGCCGAAACAAACTTCAGATCTTTTTGTGCAAATACCGGCTTCGGATTGCCGGTTCCAAAGGGCTCCAGCAATTCCAGCTCCTCCACCAGCCGAAACGATACATAGGATACCGGCATTGGAACATCGATATGAATTTTTTCCTGCAGATCGTCCTCCGTCAGCGTACAGATTTCATTGATTTTCTGACGGAACGGCTCCACATCCTCTTCCCGCATGGAAAGTCCCGCCGCCATCTTATGCCCGCCATATTTGGTGAAAAAGCTGCTGCATTTCGTCATTTCTTCATAAATATGATAACCTTCAATCGAACGCGCGCTGCCTTTTATGCCCTCTTCACCTCGGGTCAGCACAAATGTCGGGCGATAATAGCGTTCCCGGATTCTTCCTGCGATGATACCGGCGATACTCTCATGGCAATCCGGCAGGAAAACAACCAGAACACGGTCGTCCTTTAAGGGGCCGGATTCGATCATCTCTACCGCTATTTTGACATATTCCTCTGTCATTTCTTTCCGGCTGTCGTTTAACTGCTTCAAAAATGCTGCCTGCGCTACCGCAGCTTCTCTTGTTTTGCTGTCCAAAAGCTCCATCGCGCGCTGCGCGCTGTCCAGACGCCCGGAGGCGTTCAGGCACGGACCGAGCACAAAGCCGATATGAAATGCCCCCAGCTTTCCATCCTGCCAGGGTAAAATCTGGTTGACCTCCATCAGCGCATGCAATCCAACATTCTGCGTCTGTTTCATCAGCTCCAGCCCGTGCCGCACCAAAATTCGGTTTTCCTCCCGCAACGGCATAACGTCGCAAATCGTTGCAAACGCCGCAAATTCCAGCAGTTCATCCAACAGGCTTCTTTTTCCGGATGTCAAATCTGTTGAAATCCCGTCAAAGCCGAACTCTGCAAATAAAAGCTGCATCAGTTTAAATGCAACGACCGCACCACAGATCTCCTGGAACGGATAAGTGTCTCCCGGCTGCTTCGGGTCGATGACCACATCCGCAGGCGGAATTTTATACCGACGTCTGGATGTCTCTCCTGTTTCCGGATCCGGCTCTGCAAGGGGTTCTTCCTCATATGGAATTTCATGGTGATCCGTAACAATCACAGTCATTCCGTATTTTTTTGCCTGCTCGATCTGTGCATACGCTGCAATGCCGTTATCGCAGGTCAGAATCGTATCGATCCCATCTGCGTAAGCTTCGTCTACCAGATGTTCATTTAAACCATAACCATCCTTCATGCGGTGTGGAATCATCGTATCCACCACCGCGCCGCAGGCTTCCAGACCGCGCTTCAAGATATAAGAAGAACAGATGCCGTCCGCATCATAATCTCCGATGACGCGAATCGGCATCTGTCCTTTGATTTTATCCTTCAGCAGCAGCACCGCCTCACGGCTTCCTTTTAAAAATGCCGGATCATACAGATCCCGGATCGTGCCGTGGAGATATTTTTCAATTGCTTCATCTCCTTCGATGTCCCGGTTTCGTATGACGCGGGCCAGCACCGGGCTGATGAAAAACCTCTGCCCGATGCCATTAAAATCCGCCTTTTTTGCGGCAACGTACCATTTTGCCATTATTTTGCTGCCTTTTTATTCTTCTCTGCTTTCTTTCCGCCTACTCTGGTGCGCAGCAGATACCAGAACGCGCTCGCCAGGCAGATGGAGGAATAAGTACCGCATGCAATGCCGACCATCAGGGGCAGTGCAAACTCTTTGATACTGGACACGCCCAGGATGTACAGCACTGCAACCATAATAAAGGTCGTCAGGGATGTGAAAATACTTCTGGACAGTGTCTGGGAAATACTGCGGTTTACAATCGCCGCAAGCTCTTCCTTTGTCTTATAAGAGGTCATGTTCTCACGGATACGGTCGAAGATAACGATGGTCGCATTGATCGAATAACCGACAATCGTCAGCATGCATGCAATGAAAGTATTGCCGACAGAAACTCTTGCCGCCGCATAGAACGCAAGTACAACCAGTACGTCGTGTACCAGTGCTGCTACGCTGCTGGCACCGAATCTGACATCCTTGAAACGGAACCATACATACAGAAGCATCAACACGGTAGATACCACAACCGCAGATACTGCGCCGGTACGCATTTCAGAGCTGATGGTAGAGCTGATGGTTTCTGCTGTGATCTTTTCCGGATCTACACCAAATTCCTCTTCCAGTCTGGAATTTAATTCTTCTCTCTGGGAAACATCCAGCGTTGCAGACTTGAAAATAACCTGATTGGAGCCCTGCACCTTCTGGGTCTGTACGTTTGCATCCTTGCTGATTTCCTCGATGATCGGAACGACCTTTTCATCCAGCTCTTCGATGCTCATATCTTCGTTAAACTCTACATTAGTAGAAGTACCGCCCTTGAACTCCAGGCTGTAGTTTAATGCATCGCCGCCATTGCCCTTATGCACGCCCATCGTCACAAAGCCCGCAATGATGACAACTGCAGACAGGATGAAGAAAATCTTCTTTTTGCCCAGGAAATCGATTACCTTTGTCTCTTTTGCACGGCCATAGAATTTCTCATTGCGGATACCCATCGCATAAAATGCGTTCAGGATCAGCTTGGTTACAACCAGCGCAGTAAACAGGGAAACGACGATACCGAGCGCCAGGGTCTGGGCAAAGCCCTTGACGGTACCGGTACCCATAAAGTACAGCACTACCGCTGCGATCAGCGTCGTTACGTTGCCGTCGATAATCGCGGACAGCGCTTTCTTAAAACCAATCTGAATCGCAGATTTTACAGTTTTGCCAGTTGCGATTTCTTCCCGGATTCTGGCGAAAATAATAACGTTTGCATCGACCGCCATACCGATCGACAGGATGATACCTGCGATACCGGACAGAGTCAGGGTAACATCAAAGCCATTCAGCAGCAGAACAACCAGCACCGTGTAAATGCACAGTGCGATGGAGCTTGCAACACCGGGAATCCAGTAAACAGCGATCATGAAAACAATAACAATCGCAAGACCAATTGCACCGGCAATCAGGCTCGTACGGACCGCTGCAGATCCGAGCTGTGCGCCTACTACGTTGGAACGCAGCTCCTCCAGCTCCAGCTTCAAACCGCCGATACGGATGGTAGAAGCGAGGTTTTCCGCCTCTTCAAAGGAGCTCATGCCATTGATGACTGCCTTACCGTCTGTGATTTCTGCCTGTACAGACGGTGCGCTGATCACCTGATTGTCATAAACGATGTAAATAACATCATGGTTCGGATATGCTGCCTTTGTCGCATCCGCGAACTTTTTGGTTCCATCTGCAGTCATAGTCAGAGATACAACAGGCTCCTGATTATTCATACTATTGGTCTGATAGGCTGCCTGTGCATCTGCTACATCCGTACCGCTTAATACTTCCTTACCGTCCTTGTCCAGGAAGGTTAAAGAACCGGGCTTACCCAGTTCTTCCAGAATCGCATTTGCGTCAGTTACTCCGGGAATTTCAATATTGATCCGGTCGGAGCCCTCCTGATATACCTGCGCCTCTGTGGAATAATTGTCTACACGCTGCTGGAGCTTATATATGTTATCTGCCATATCCTCCTAGCTGGGTTCTTCGTCTCCCACCACCTGATAGGTGATGCTTACACCGCCTGCCAGATCAAGTCCCTGCTTAATGTTTGCAGCGGAGCCTGTCTTTGCGCTATCCAGTCCGAATACCGCAGTCCAGGTACCTGCCAGCAGAAACGCGATCACACAGACAAGTGTAATGATGCCTTTCTTCTTGCTCATTTTGCGTACTCCTTATTCTTCTTCGTCGGCCAGTGCCGCTTTTATCATAATCGCGCATTCCACGCGCTTTTTCTGAAGCTCACAGCCAAGCTCGTAAACGTCGTCGATCTTTCCGTGACAATTATAGGAATTGGCAGCACAGCCACCGCTGCAGTAAAACTTTGCAAAACAGCTTCTGCACTTTTCTTTGGCGTAAACATTACAGCATTTGAACTCGTCCACGATATCAGGACGCACAATGCCTTCGTCCACGTTGCCCATCAGGAACTTCTCGTTGCCGACGAACTGATGGCAGGGATAAAAATCGCCCCAGGGTGTTACCGCCAGATACTCTGTACCCGAGCCGCAGCCGGAAAGGCGCTTTGCCACACACGGACCGCCGCTTAAATCGATCATAAAGTGGAAGAAGTTGACGCCTCTGCCCTCTTTCTGACGCTTTAACAGCTCGACTGCCAGCTTGTCATATTCCTCAAGCAGCTGCGGAACATCTTCCGGACGCAGCGCATAGGGCTCTTTGGGATCTGTCACAACCGGCTCTACCGAGATCTGCTCAAAGCCAAGGTCTGCCAGATGCTTGACATCCTCGGAAAAATCCAGATTATTATGGGTAAAGGTACCGCGTACATAATAATTGGTCTGGTGACGGCTCTCTGCCAGCTTCTGGAACTTCGGTACAATCAGATCATAGCTGCCCTGCCCACCCCTAAACGGGCGCATTCTGTCATGTACCTCTTTCCGACCGTCGATACTCAAAACGACATTGCTCATCTCTTTATTCAGAAATTCCATAATTTCATCATTTAAAAGCACACCGTTGGTCGTCAGGGTAAAGCGGAATTTTTTGTTATGAGGCTCCTCCAGGCTTCTGCCATATGCAACCAGATCCTTAACAACCTGCCAGTTCATCAGCGGTTCTCCGCCGAAAAAGTCTACCTCAAGATTTACTCTGCTGCCGGAGTTGGCTACCAGGAAATCCAGCGCCTTCTTGCCGACTTCAAAGCTCATCAGCGCTCTTCTGCCATGATATTCGCCCTCTTCTGCAAAGCAGTACTGACAGGCGAGGTTACAGTCATGGGCAATGTGCAGGCACAATGCCTTGACTACAGTCTGGCGCTGTTTGAAATTGCCGATATATTTTTCATAGATGTCTTCTGTAAACAGGACATTATCCTGCGCCAGCTCCAGAATCTCCTCTACCGCCTCACGCACCTCGTCGTGGCTGTAGGTCAGCTTCTGACAGGCTTCCACTGCCGCTGTCACGGTATCCACATCCCGAATGCCGCCGGAAACAAGCTGTTCCGCCAGAGGGATTACATCATAAACCACATCGTCTACAATATGCACGCTGCCGCTGTTGACGTCCATAACGATATTGTAGCCGTTGTTCTTATACTGGTGTATCACTTTCCAAAATCCTTTCGTTTCTCGTATTCCTCTTAAACGCATAATAAGCAGCGATATGCATCGCTGCTTATATCTCGTCGCGTCGTCTGCTTATTTCATCTTCTCGCAGCTCTGATTGCCAACCGTGCAGGATGTCTTACATGCGGACTGGCAGGATGTCTGACACTCGCCGCATCCGCCCTTCTTCATGGATTCCTTCAGGTTTCTTGTTGTTAATGTCTTGATGTGCTTCATCTCACATAACCTCCTTATGTGTCACGCCAAAAAAGGCGCCGTCTTTTCGAAATTTAATTTATTATAGCATAGATTCTTCTATAGGGGAAGTGTTTTTTTTTAAATGAGCTGCAAAGCGGCAGAACTCA
>ERZ837487.1967-NODE-1967-length-22630-cov-27.765404_pt1 | contig 22630 bp, 18 predicted proteins | sample MGYA00519911_ERZ837487 | MGnify/ENA primary metagenome ERZ837487 (study PRJEB31850, sample SAMEA3708818) | human gut metagenome | biome: human gut; feature: human-associated habitat; material: faeces | place: China | collected 2014 ... | reverse complement strand
GCGCTCTGCCGCACCGGGTTCTGTAAGTGTTGTGGAAGGATTGGAATTCAAAAAATACGTATCCCCTGATAAAAACTGCTTTAATGGCAGCCATGCATTATACCGTCCCACAATATTAGTCAGGCTGTATACATGAATTTTCCAGATTCCCTGTGCCGGATTTATAAAACGCATAAAAATAACTTCATAACCTGATGCAGATTCCACTACTCTGTAATTCACTGCAACCTGTGAACGTTCCAGTAAAAAATTGTAGACCCCTCCTGTATCAATTCTTGCCGGAATCCGTGAAATCCGCTCTCCAGAAGGAGAGGTAATTGCCACCGATAAGATATCAAGACTTTCTGCCCATATTTCCATCACAAATCCGCGTTCATCTGCACCGACGGTAATTTCTATTTCGGAGGGTTCTGTATCTGATACCGCCAGACCGGATGTGTGTGTTCTGTTATTAGCTTCATTTCCTGTACAGGTTACAACTACTGTATTGACCTGCCTTGCCAATGTATTTAATAAATCTGCAAACGGCAGCGCACCGGTTCTTGAACCGGAAGCCGTTCCCAGTCCGACGCAGATAACCAGCGGCTTTTTTTCTCTGATGGCATACTGCTGTAAAAAGCGCACCCCCATCATCATATCCGTTTCCGAATAGGCTTCTACCCGCTCCGGCAGCAGATAAAAGTCCCGCAGATATTTTTTGGCAGGTTTTAGCTTTACCATCAGAATCTCCGCCTCCGGCGCTGCTCCTATGTAATCTGCGGTTTCCGATGCGGCTGCAACCCCTGCAAGAAATGTTCCATGTCCGTTTTCATCTCTTGACGGCACAATATCATAGGGATTTTGTCCTTCACGCTCTGCCGCGAGTGCCGCATTAATGTCCTCCCGTGTATACACCGTGCCGTACTGTACCATGCTTTGTACCTGTTCTCTGTCATACTGCTCTGTCCCTGCTGCTTCTCCTGTATCTTCTTCATAATTTACAGATTGTATCGTCTGGTCCCAGACTGCCGCAATCCTGGTTCTGCCGCCTGACGCTTTAAAATCTTCTCTTAAATAGTCGATTCCGGTATCTAAAAAGCCAATCAGCACACCCTGCCCACGCACATTTAACAGGGGCTGATTCAGTGTTGCCGTAATTCCCGATGCATCAAAGCTGGTCGTGTCCATCAGTCCGTACAGTTTCGGTACGCTATAATATCCCTGTTGTATATTAATATTCCGGCTGCCCGGATAATTTGTATACAAAATACACCACGTATCATTAATACAAGAAATACAGACACCGTCCTGTCTTTGGATTTGTTCAAAATAAAGGGAATTATATTCAATAATATAATCCCCCGTTTCTTCCGATACAATGAGCGAACTGCAATCCGGCACTTTTTTTGCTCCCGCTTTTTTGTATAGTATATTCAGTTGTGCCTTTGCTTATGTATCCGTTTTATATCTGCTTTATCCTATGGATTTACTTCATCAGCCTGCTTTATCCGTTCTGCTGTGTCAGTGCCGGTATTTCCATGCCGCGCATCTGAATTACCGGCGCACCCGTCTTTTTAATGTAATCGCCTGTGATAACGACTGTTCCGATATTGTTGTCCTTTGGAATTTCATACATAATATCCAGCATATAATCTTCCAGAATGGACCGCAATGCACGCGCTCCGGTCTTTTTCTCCATTGCTTTTTGGGCAATTGCTTCCAGTGCATCATCCGCAAATTCAAGCTTTACTTCATCAAGTTCCAGAAGCTTTTCATACTGCTTTAAAATCGCATTGCGTGGTTCTTTCATAATCTTAACCAGCATATCTTTTGTCAGGTTTTCCAGTGAAAAGATAATGGGCAGTCTGCCTAAAAATTCCGGTATCATGCCAAAATTGCGCAGGTCTTCTAAAGTTACCTGTTGCAGCAGGTTTGGGTCTTCATCATATTTATCCTTTAAATCTGCTGCAAATCCGATAGACGACTGCTGGTTTAAACGCTCTTTGATAATCTCATCCAGCTCCGGAAACGCGCCGCCACAGATAAATAAAATATTTTTCGTGCTGACTGTGACCTGCGGTACCATCGCATTTTTACTGGTTGCACCGACCGGCACCTCCACATCGCTTCCTTCTAACAGCTTTAACATGCCCTGCTGTACGGATTCTCCGCTGACATCACGGCTTCGAGTTTCCTTCTTTTTAGCAATCTTATCAATTTCATCAATAAAGATAATGCCGTGTTCTGCACGTTCTACATCATTATCCGCCGCTGCTAAAAGCTTGGATACCACACTTTCAATGTCATCACCGATATAGCCCGCTTCCGTAAGGGACGTTGCATCTGCAATTGCAAGCGGCACCTGCAGCAGGCGTGCCAGGGTCTTTACAAGATAGGTCTTTCCGCTTCCGGTCGGTCCGATCATTAACATATTGGACTTTTCAATCTCTACATCTGCCTGATCTCCTGCAGCTACCCTTTTATAGTGATTGTAAACAGCAACCGACATGACTTTCTTTGCATAGTCCTGTCCGACCACATATTCATCGAGCATATGCTTAATTTCGTGCGGCGCCGGAATGTTGCGTAAATCCAGTTTTTCTTCCGGTTTCTTTACCTTTTTCTTTTTCTTTATTTTCTGATTTTCCGGTATATCCATATCCTGATAGTTCATATTGCCAAACATTCCCATATTCGGCATCCCGCTCATTTTCATCATATCATCATAATTCATACCGCTGTTATTGATAGTATCAAATGTCTTTTGCAGGCAGTCCTGGCACACATAGACATTTCCCGGCATTGCAATCATTTTACCCGCCTTGCTTTCCGGTCTTCTGCATATATAACAAATCTTTTCGTATTCCTCTTCCTGATTGTTGATTGTATCGTTATTTTCACTCATTTTTTCACCATTCTGCCGCAAAATACGGCACCTTCTTTTACTGTAATTTTGTATACACGTTTAGTATACAGATTTGTCTTTGTTTTTACAATAAAATCTCTATAAAAAAATACCCGGTATGATGCAGATGGACAACATCTGTCCCTGCATTTTACCGGATATTTTACTTTATTGATTTACAAATTTATGTTTGTGCTTTATGTGCTTTGCCGGTTCCTTTTAAAGCATTATGCCGGAATACTTATCAGCTCTTTTTGCCGAGAGTTACTTCAACACTCTTTAATACATACTCACTGCCTTCCTGATGATAGTACTGAACCGTTACCTTTTCACCGGCTGCGTAGTATTCCATAATAGACTTGAGGCTGGACATAGAGTTTACGGACTGGTCGTCAAAGCTTACAATAATATCATAAGCGCCCAGACCTGCCTGTGCAGCTGCTGAATTATTTTCAACGCTTCTGATTAAAACCCCCTGCGGATAACCATATGAAGAAGACATTGCACTTGTAATATCCACACCACTGATTCCCAGGTAAGCGGTTTCTGAACTTGAAACCTTGCTTCTTGTTTCACGGCTCATCAGGCTGTCAATGATATCCATGACATTCGATACCGGAATAGAATATGCCATACCTTCTACCCCATCACTGGAGGTCTTTGCAAAGTTAATTGCGATAACCTTACCTTCTGCATTGAGTAATGCACCACCGCTGTTACCGGAATTAATCGCTGCATTTGTCATTAAAAGTCCTGAAAATGTTACATTATTAACAGTAATAGAACGGTTTGTGGCGCTGATAATACCATTTGTTACAGACTGGCCTTCACCCAATGCATTACCGATAGCAACAACCTCCTGTCCGATGGCTACATCATCACTGTCTGCCAGTTCTGCGATTGCAATACTGTTGATGGTTGAATCCTTAATATCTGAAAGATTGATTGCCACTACCGCAATATCCTTATCAGACTTTGAACCCTTTACGGTTGCACTGACAGATTCACCGTCCACAAAGACACATTTTAAATCATTTACATCACTAACTACGTGTGCATTCGTTACAACAAGCAGTTCTTTATCATTCTTACCGACAATAATACCGGTTCCGCTTGTCTGTGCTTCATAGGACTGGTTGCCGAACAGTCCATAGAAAGATGAAGAACTTCCTGAAGACACGGTTGTCGTACCGTTTAATGCCACCATTGCCGGAAGGGCTGCATTTGCAACGGACTGTGCATCCATACCCGTTGAAGCTGATGAAGTACTCTGTGCCGTTGTTGCGGTTACATTGGAAGTCACGGTTGCAATGTTGTTATAGTCGCTTGATGATTTTACCGGAAGAATCGTACTTCCCGTGTAATATACACCATACATTACTGCGCCGGCAATTACACCGAACACGGCTGCCGAACCTGCCAGTTTTGCAAGCCTTTCTCCAAAACCGTCTTTGTTTTTATCCTTCTTTTTCTTCTGCCTTCCATTCTGCTGATTCATACTGCCCTGCCCGGCGCCTGCCTGCTGATAGGTTGTATCCTGCTGGAATGTACTGCTCTGCTGATAATAGGAAGTGTTATTATTTTCCTGTTCAAACGGAATATTTCCTGCGCTGTATCTGTATTCTGAACTTTCTGCCTGTGTTGTTTCCGTTGTATTTTCATCGTCGTAATGAATTCGTTCTCCTGTCTTTGGGTCAAATCTCGGTCTTGGGTTATACTGGTTATTTTCGTCGTTATACATATCGATTTCTCCTCTCTGTCGTGTCTTTTGTTCTTAGATAAAAAAGAACACATCTCGTCTATGCTTTGTAGTATAGTAACGAAATGTGTTCTAATTGTGTTTTCTCTGTTAAGAATTTCTGAACTCGCTCTGCGATAAAAAGATAATTGTGATGCCTGCAGCACAATTATCTATGTGAAGAATCTTAAATTTAAGGATTCTTCACATTACTACTGTCCCGCTACTTCCATAACAGCCTTTGTAAGTTCTTCAAGTTTTGCATCTGCATCCGCTAAGTTGCTGCCCTTAACGCCCATGTAGAACTTAATCTTTGGTTCTGTTCCGGACGGTCTTGCACAGCACCATGCATTGTCAGAAAGTGCATAATATAATACGTTGGATGACGGAAGTCCGGTAGACTTCTTTTCGCCGGTCTTTAAATCAACACATTCATCCTTCTTGTAATCTCTTGCTTCGAGTACGTCCCATGAACCGAACTTCTTCGGTGTTTCGTTGCGGAGCTTATCCATCAGTTCTGCAATCTTTTCAGCCCCTTCTGCACCCTTCATGGTAATTGCCTTCTGACCTTCTTTGTAGTATCCGTATTTTTCAAAAATCTGAATCATCTGATCCCACAGAGTCATGTTCTTTGTCTTGTAGTATGCTGCTGCTTCACATAATGCCATAACGGCAACAACTGCATCCTTATCTCTTGCATGTGTACCGACAAGGCAGCCATAGCTTTCTTCAAAACCAAATTCATATTCGTATGTACCCTGCTGTTCAAAGAACTTAATCTGCTCACCGATATACTTAAAGCCTGTTAATACCTCAATCAGCTTTACATTGTATTCTGCTGCAATGGCATCTGCCATATTGGTAGATACGATAGTCTTTACAAATGCGCCGTTATCGTGTAACAGATTCTTTTCCTTACGCTGTGAAAGCAGATATTCTGCAATCAGCATACCGGACATATTTCCTGTAAATGCCTTGTATTCGCCTGTCTTGGTGTCTTTTGAATATACACCGAGTCTGTCGGCATCCGGATCTGTTGCCAGAATGATATCTGCATCTTTTTCCTTTGCCAGCTTTAATGCCAGTGTGAATGCCTTTGGGTCTTCCGGGTTTGGATATTCAAGTGTTGTGAAATCCGGGTCCGGTTTTTCCTGTTCTTTTACAATATAAACATGCTTAAAGCCCAGTTCTTTTAAAATTCTTCTGACCGGAACATTACCTGTTCCGTGGAACGGTGTGTATACAATCTTGATATCATCCGCTACCTGTCTGATAATATCACCGTTGATGCTCATTTTCTTTAAAGCCTTGATATAAGCTTCATCCATATCATAGCCGATAACATTGTAAAGACCGCAGGCTTCTGCCTCGTCTTTTTCCATGGTCTTTACCGTATTGTAATCTGTAACAGCCTTTACTTCTGTAATAATCTGTGTATCCTTTGGTGCTGTAATCTGTGCGCCGTCTTCCCAATATACTTTGTAACCGTTGTATTCCGGTGGATTATGGCTGGCTGTAATGACAATACCTGCGATACAGTGCAACTGTCTTACGGCAAATGATAATTCCGGTGTCGGTCTTAATGACGGGAAGATATATGCCTTGATTCCGTTCGCATTCAGGCATAATGCTGCCTCGTCTGCAAATTCAGGGGACATTCTTCTTGAATCATATGCAATCGCAACGCCTCTGTCTGCTGCATTTTCCTTCTTAATAAAGTTTGCAAGTCCCTGTGTTGCCTTTCTGACAGTATAAATATTCATGCGGTTTGTACCGTTGCCGATAACACCTCTTAAACCACCTGTACCAAACTCTAAATCTTTATAAAAGCGGTCTTCAATCTCTTTTTCATTACCCTCAATTGATTTTAATTCAGCTCTTGTTGCCTCATCAAAATATTCATTGGCACACCACGCCTTGTAAGACTCCATGTAACCCATAACTTTAATCCTCCATATTTCTTCTTTTTACTGATTGAATTTATAAAAATTATAATACAATCCCTTTTTGAAATCAATCTTTTAATGATTCTTTAAATGCAGCAGCAACATTTTCTAACGCTTCCTGCTCATCCGGACCGTCTGCAATCAGCTCTATTTCATCACCGCATTTAATTCCTGCTGCTAAAATTGAAATGACACTCTTTGCATTGGCCGTCTTTCCTTCTCCATAAGCAAATGTAATATGGGAATCGTATTTGACAGCAGCATCGCACATTGCCCCCGCTGGTCTTAAATGTATTCCCAATGCACTTCCTACGACTATTTTTTCACTAACCATCTTTTCTCTCCCATCCGCTGTTTTCAGCTTTTTATTCTACCGGTTCTGGCCGGTTGTTTCAGAGGTACCGGCTGTTGTTGTTTCCGGCTGTGTCTGCTGTGTTGTTGTTTCCGGCTGTGTCTGTGCTGTCTGCGCCTGTATCTTTACGGCTGCCTTATAGGTATCGTCCAGACTGCAGCCGCCCGGCAGCTGAAACTGTATCGATAATGTATATGTTCCTTCTTTTAAGCCTGTCAGATTCACCATAGCTTTGATATCCGATGCCTGTGCTGCTGCCAGTGCTTCATCTGAACCTGTCAGTATTACATGAATGGTATCCTGATCGGTAATTGCCGCTTCCAGACCTGATGATAAACCGGAAAATGTAATATCAGATGTCTTCACCGTAAATTCCCTGCTGTGTACATCGGAAATCTTTACCGTAATGGAAACAACCGAATCCGATACCACACTCACATCAGACGGCACAAAATCTTCCATCCACAGACGAAATGTCTTATCACTGCTTAACCCTGTCACTTTTAACTGGTCGGAAGGTATCGTAATCTGTGTAATCTGGTCTAAAACCTTTGTCTCTCCCGAAATTGTAATCTGGTCTGCGGAACTTTGTACCTTATGAACGCTATAACCGTCCGCCGGTTCACCCGAAACAGAATATTTTAACGGTACGGTTTTAGACTTTTTGACACTTGCCGTATATTCCACTTCACTCTTTGACAGTTCAAGCTGCGGATCATCAATTACATTGCCGTCCGCATCGTATAAAACAATCGGTACAACACTCTGGATATTATCCTGTGCATTGCTGATGTCGCAGATGGCTTTAACCTGCGCAATCTTTGCAATGGTGGTTGATGAACCGGTAATCTTGATGGTCGATGGCGATACGGACTGTTTCGTGACTACATAGCCTTCCGCTTCCGTACCGTTGACTTCCATGCCAACATCAAACTGCTGTGTTACCCTGTTTTCAATATCCAGCTTAACCGCTGTTGTCTTTGGCGTCACTTCGACATTGGTCAGCGTTTTGCCGTCTTTGACAACCTTTACATCAATATCGGCATAATCGGCAAATGCCGTAATCCTGCTTAAATCTGCCGTAGCTACAATATCTGCCGCTTTAATATCCGTGATAACACTTTTAGGTCCGCTTACATAAACCGAAATTTTACTGCCATCTGTAATCTCATACGTATAGCCCTTATCCGTAAGACTTTCTGTATTAATCAGCTGCACCGGAACGGTACTGATTGTCACCCCCATGGTCGGGTCGTAAATATTGACAATAATCGTCCACAATACAATTGCGCATAAAGCTGACAGGATTTTCAGGCTGAAATTTCTAAATATCTTTTCTTTCATTTTTCAACCTTCCTCTCCAAATCTTAAACGACTTGACATCTACTGTTTTCTTGCGCAGATACTCCAGCTTATTTCTTAAAGAATCCCTGTCAATGTCGCGGATAATTGAACCGCCCACCGCCACGGATACTGCACCGGTTTCTTCTGATACAATAATTGTAAAGCTGTCGGTGCCTTCACTGATACCGACACCCGCACGGTGTCTGGTTCCCAGTTCCTTACTTAAGTTTGAATTATCTGACAGCGGAAGATAACACGTTGCCGCTACTACTCTGTTGCCCCGCACAATTACCGCGCCGTCATGCAACGGTGTATTATGCTCAAATATATTAATGAGCAGCTGGCTTGTTACAACACCGTCTACCTCGATACCGGTGCGGACATATTCCTCCAAAACCATATCCTGCTCGATAACGATTAATGCACCGGTCCGCACCGCTCCCATTTCATAAGCGGCACGGACAATCTCATCGGCTGTTTTGCTGCTGAACCGTTCACCCTTTTCCCTGCCTTCACCAAAGTTAAACAGTCCAACAACCAGTTTTTTGCGCCCGAGCTGCTCTAACGCACGCCGCAGCTCCGGCTGGAAGATAATCACCAGCGCAATAATGCCGACACTGATGGTTTTTCCCGCAATCCAGAGAATTGTCTTTAAATTCAGTATATATGCAAACAGCGCAAATAATACTACAATGATAATTCCCTTGAGCAGCGCCCATGCTTTTGTATTTTTAATCCACACCAGAATGTTATACAGTACCACTGCAATAATGATAATCTCAATGACATCTGTCCACCCAATCCGTGGAATATATAATTTTGATAAATAATCGCTGAAAAAATTATTCCATGCTGTCACATACTCACCTCATTTCTGTTCCTTCCGGTCTTTACTCATTTTACCGCTTATAGCTTTTTTAAATATTTTCGTCATCCTGTTCTGATGAAGTCATATCACTGATGTCATGCGCCTTTTTCGTCTTTCTCGCATTAATCTGCTTGACCTTGACTTCGGCATTGACAATATTAATTTTCGGAACAGCTTTTACGTAATAATAGTACTCATCATCTTCATACTGTACGTATTCCGTTCTGGAATAATCCACACTGAAAAACAAAATCTGGCACAGATACCCTACAACCCCGCCAAGCACGGTTCCCACAATCATCAGAATCAGATTGATTTTGGCACCTGTCACTAAAATTCCTGCAAGCAGTACGATAAACTGCACCACAATCCCTGCCGCAATGGCATAGGTCCACGCATTATCAATCTTTAGCCGTCTGACTGCATATACTGCCGTAATCGTAACAACCATTGCAATTACAAACAGAATCATTTCTTTATTATTAAACAGACTCTCTACAATATACGAAATCTGCTGCATACTGTCATTGACTGACTTTGTCGTCAGTGCCGTTTCATATTCACTGGCTGTCTTAATAATGTAAAAAATAATCACACCAAATGCCGCCGGAATCATGGCGAATGCGTTAAAGCACAGCCCCGCCGCAATTGGAAGCAGGTACGGCATTTTTATCCAGCAAAGCAGTACCGTAATCACTAAAAGATACCCCTGCTTCGGTGTAAAACGGTAATACAGCAGATACATTAAAAGCACGATTCCCAGTACAATCAATGCAAATTCCGCAGAAATCGCATATAAATGAACCAGCATAAATACCGATAAGAAAAATATCATAAATCCATTTGGAAGAAAGGCACACAATACTGCCATTGCCACGGCTATCAGCGGATTTTTCAGCTTTGACATATATCCGATGCTTGCATTGAGCATCAGAAAAGAAACCAATGCCATCACAAACCGTACTGCCGGAACCAGATACGTATCGTATTTATTATAGAATTTCTTAAATCCTTCCTTTAATTCCAGTAAAAAAACCATGTGAGTCCTCCAATACTATTTTTTCTTTCTTTGGCTGTCGTAAAAACGTTCCAGCTTGTTCAGTCTTGAAAAATACTTTTTCAGACCTTTCCGCGAATGATTATACTGATAGGCATAAACCATTGCCGCAATGATGGTATATACAATTAACATCAGGATATAATATATTCCCAGTCTTTTTCCCACTGCCGCATAATCGAGCGAATTAATGTCGGCAACCAGTTTTTCAAGGTTGCATAACACATACAGTATCACCATGATTATATATGCAAATGTTGTTGCAATTAATGTACGGAGTACGCCAAACGCTACATAATCCCCCTTAAAATAGCGGGAATTTTTAATCATCTGCCTGCCTTCGTTTTTTTCATAAATTGCCATTTTCGTCATCATTTTAATCTTATTTTCATTCAGCAATTAATTCACCTCACTGCAAGTCATATTAGTGTAAGCATATCATATTTTTGTCTAATTGTATATTACTATTTGCGAGTGACCGCCATTCGGGGCTACAACAATTCGTACCCGTCTGCCTTCTGCCGTAAAAGTTCTGTCTGTGTTGGCAGAAAGATAATTGCTCCACACCTGTCCGTACTCGTCCGGAAGCAGTCTGGCAAGCACCGTCTGAATCCTGCTGTCAAATGTGCCGCTTCTCTGCTTGATATAGATAATGGTTACATTCGGCTGTGTGATGATTTCTCCATAATATGTATCATTTTCTTCGCATACATAAACATTGGAATAACGCTGTGTAAATCCGATTCCTGAAAGTCCGTCTGAAATGCTGCCGCTGTTGTCACCATTGCCGGTGTTACTGCCACTATTACTGTTGTTTGAGGAATTACTGTTACCTCCGTTATTATTACTGCCGTTTGCCGATGAATTGCCGGAATTGCTGTTGGAAGCCGAATTGCCGTCTGAGTTTCCCGAACCGCTGTCCGTACTGCCGGAATCATCTCCGCCGTCCGAATCCGAATCACCGGAACCGCCATCATAGGAACCGCTTCCCGAACTGCCTGAGCCTGTCCATGAACCGCCTGCCTGCCCGCCGCCTGTACCTGTACTGCCGCTGTCAGAGCCGCTTCCTGCGGATGTTCCACCGGATGACGTACTGCCCGATGCACTGCCGCTTCCAGATGCATTATTTTTTGCAAGGGTTGTACCGGTGTAAACCGGAAGGTTATTTTTTGAACCCTGTGCCACATTTTCAATTCCTTCAATGACAACTGAATCGGAAACGGTTCCGACAGTTGCTGTTACAACGGTTGTTCCCACTGCCTTCACTGTGAGAATTCCGTCTTTATCAATCTCTGCCACAGACGAATCCGAACTGCTCCAGATCAGTGCCTGATCCGTATTCTCAGGAACCACCAGTGCTGTCATCTTTAACTGTGTTCCTACCGGAACGGCACAGTCTTCAAATTCAATCTCTACTTCTGTTTCTGTATTGCTCATCTGCTGTGCCTGCACCGAATCATCTTTTAACTTGATACGGTCTACGCTGACACTTGCCGCGTTACTTTCTTTGTCTTTTTTTTGCTGTATAGAACCGGAAACGATGGAAGCAACTGTCAGGATAATGACCACGCCTCCGACTGTGCCCGGAATGACCCAGTTCTTTATTTTATTTTTCTTTGCCATTTCTTACCTTTCCCGTGTTGTTTTTTACTTTAGTATACCACAATCCTGTGTGAATGAAAAATAAATATCGTGTAAAAATTGCAGAATCTTTCGACACAAACCTGCAATTTCTGTGCAAAACATAAAAACATATGGAAATCTTACAAAAATTGAAATTTATTTGATTATTTGGATAATAGTGTGTTCTACTCACACAGCTGCTCATACCACTGCTTTGTCATACTGCTGTCTTTTGCATTAAAAAACATCGTCTGTGTGTCCGTCTGAATCAGAATGTACGGCGCATTTCCTTTATATATAAAAAGCATACATTTTCCGTAAGTATTCCCTTTAAAATGCCCTACCGCATAGGTTTCTGTTGCGCCGCCGTTGGTTTTCGTAAAATTATCGCGCGGCATTGTATCCAGCAGCTCTGCCCTCTGAATGGATTCTTTATCAAATGTGATTTTATAACCGCCGCCCTCAACCGTTACCCTGTTATTATCCATGGTAAAATCCACTTTGACATCAATCAGCGGAAGCATTGCCGCAACCGTAAATATGATAGTTCCTGCAACAACAAAGGTTAAAATGCCCGTCCATATTTTTGCCCCTGCCGTTGCATAATTAAAGGAATAATTTCCCGACTGCATCCGGTCCGCCACAAGCATATGTCTGTTATTGGGATTGTAATAAAATCCTGTTTTCCAGTATTCGTCATCATCAACATAAACCGGTGTGTCATCTGCATTTAAAATGGCATTTTTCTTTTTATACATCCGGAAAATCAGCACCAGAAATGCCACGCCTGACAGGCTTTCCAGTACGACATAGCTGTAAAACACAACCGCGTTCAGACTGTTAAAAATAAGTGCCTGTACGGCAATCATCACCCATGCCGCCGCATTACAGCTGCTCATGGCAAGAAGTGCTTCCCCGGTATATTTTTTTATCAGGTAATTGACCTGCTGGTTTTTCTGCGTATCCTGACTGTAAACCGTATGCTGTCTGCGGTTGATAAAAACATGCACTATCCACGCCGTTACCGATACCGCCACGGCACAGATACAGAATATCCCCATTTCTTCCCAAAAAACCGGACGTTTTCCACACAGAAACGGCAGTACGCACAGGATTTCTATTAAAATAACGACTGCGTGATACCTGTACGGCACTGCGCTTTTTTCTGTCATTGTCAGTACCGCCGTGTCGATGTAGACCTTCTTTTTCTGCCCTTCTACAAGCCAGCCCTGCGCCACCTTGTAATCATACAATTTCCGGTGCATTGCGGCATTGAAGTAAATCGCCGCTCCTATGTATGCAAAAATCCACACAATCCAGATGACAACATAAAGTGCTGTATTAAAAAAGCACAGTATGCTGAGTGCCATGATTAAAATCAGATTAATGATATGAAACCGCTTCATTTTTCTTCTGGCATTCGTGACCTGTTCTGTCACCCCCGGTTCTTCTGCGTGTTCCGGTGGAATATGCACCCCCAGAACCATTCCGTTATTATACCGGTACTGGCTCATCAATCCATACCACATCGCACCAATTGTAATTAAATTTGCCGACGCAAATGTTATAAACATAAAAATTCCCATACTTCCTCCTATCCGCAGATGTCACAAAACGTTGTGCGAAAATCTTTGATTTTAAGATTGTCTGCACACCTTCATCTTAGAATAAATCCCGTCGCACAGCTTTAAAAACTCTGCCTTTTCCATTCCCGTAATGCTGGCTTCCGCCGACAAAAGCTCTAATTCCGCTTCTAACTTTTCCCTGAACTGCAAATCCATATCAACAAAATCTGCCACTACCGCGCCGTGCCGTCTGTCAATCTTAATATAGCCTTCCGCCTTTAATATCTGATAAGCTTTATTCACGGTCATTGTATTAACGCCCGCTTCTGCTGCCAGCTGGCGGACTGTCGGCAGTTTTTCCTGCGCTTTTAATTCTCCTTTTCCGATTCCTTTCACTATCTGATTGCGAAGCTGCACATATATCGGCACTTCACTTTCCATATCCAGTTCTATAACCATCTTCCGGTTTCACTCCTTTCCGATGCGTTTTGTATTATTTGTATTATACATTATAATACAAATAATACTTTTGTCAACAAAATTTGGACTGATTTGCAGCTGTCTGTGCAAAAAAGAATGTGCAAAGCACATTCTCGCGCCGAGCGCGGTCGTTTGCGACAAACTACATCTTTGCGCGAGTGCGCATCATCGGCACGTAGTGCCTTTTTTGTAATAGGGAATTCTATCGGATTTTCCTATTACAAAAAAAAACTGCCATGCGAATGGCATCGCACGGCAGTCTCGTCTGTTGTCCTTATTAAGCTTTTATACATCTGCTGTAAATTTTCTCAAAAAACATTCCGTACAATGCACCGAACGCATTATGAAAAACCCGGTAAAATACAGCCCCCGGAAGTCCTAAGAAGCTGACTGCAATAGCCATCGCTCCAAGTGAATTAAACACCGCCTGCCAGCCGTAGGTGGCTGACAGTCCCACACCGATTCCACCAAATATCCCGATATATGAATGAAGGGACTTCGGAACAAAACAGTAAATTAATATAAATACCAGTCCGCCGATGATATTGCCGGGGATTCTTCCCCCTACACGTTCCTTGATTTCTTCCGGGAACGGCAGTGTTACTGACATCACTGCAATGCCTGCCCACATACGGCGCGGCAGATGAAGGATTCCCGCAAGAAGCAGTGCTGTTGCAATCGCAAGTGCAAGGCGCAGCTGCCACTGTGTTCTTGACGACTGAAAATCCACTTCTTTAAATAAGTCTTTAAACGTTCTTTTAAAGGTCCGCTTTCTGTGATTGCGGTAATAAACCGCCATTGTCAGAGCCGCGCCTGCCGCAATCGCCACAAGACGGTATAAATAAGCTTCACCGGTCACATCATATCCGTATAACAAAAGATAGCCGAGTACCAGTGTCGCATGATTAAACATTAATACATTGTGACAGCTAAGAATCATAATCGCCATAATGCAGACAATATGTATCATACACTCCGCCACAAGTCCGCAGGCGTTGGCAAGCCGCGGTCCGACTGCCAGAATGGCAAAAATCACCGCAAATGCCCACATGGCATCCTTATTTTTAATTCCTAAATCCGCATACCTAAACGACAATACGCACAAAAGCATAACAACACCTACGATATTGTTATCTTCTCCGAAAACTGCGCCGAATGCCATTACAAATGCGGTGCAGAACGCCACGGTCAATAGGATTTTAAACAGATATACGGCAATATGCCGATACTTTTCTTTTTTACTCTTTGATGCTTTAATCAGTGCCTTTGAACCTGCCTGATTTAATTGTAATTCCTGATAAAATGTCATAAATTCTCCCTTATCCGATTTTTTTATCCGGCATTTCCCGCCGGTTTTTAAATATCGAGGAAAAATTATAGCATCCGCTCTTTTTCTGTGTCAAATTATCATTTTATAAACTAATTATAAAAACGAAGTTGCTTTTCTACAAGTTTTTCGCCCTCATAGACCAATTTTAAGGTAAAGAACCGCTGTTCGCCTTCTAAGAGCAGCTTTAAAAAGACGGCATCGCCCTCCCATGTCGGCAGCTTTAAAATCTCTGTTTTATCAATCCACGCAAGCTCGCCCTCGTCACACGGAGAGATTTCACCTTCAAAGCCGTCTGCCGTAAACAGACACATCTGCTCCGGTTCACACGCATCACTTACAAAGGTAATCAACCCGCGAAAGCAGAAACTTGTCAGTGTCAGTCCCGTTTCTTCTTTTACTTCCCTTAACAGGCACTCTTCCGGGCTTTCTGTGCCTTCCGCATGACCGCCGACACCAATCCATTTATCTTTATTGATGTCTTTTTCCTTTTTGGTGCGGTGCAGCATCAGATACTGTCCGTCTTTTTCAATATAACACAGCGTTGTCATTTTCATGTTTTTTAATTCTCCTTTATATGGAAATTTTTTCCACGATTCCGTACTTTTATGCTACAATATCCTGTGCAAAAAGTGAAGTTATATTTAGGAGAAACTCATGAATACACAAAAAAATTTTCTTAGTAACCCTGTAGTCGTGCTGTTTGGCGCATTAATCTGCTGTGCCTTATGGGGCAGTGCATTTCCCTGTATTAAAATCGGCTACAATATGATGCACATTGCATCTTCCGACACGGCAAGCCAGATTTTATATGCGGGCTGCCGCTTTACGCTTGCCGGAATCCTCGCTGTCTTTCTTGGCAGTCTGACACAGCGGCAGTTTCTGCTTCCGACAAAAGCCTCCCTGCCGCACATTCTGGAACTGAGCCTGTTACAGACCATTTTACAATACCTGTTTTTCTATATCGGACTGGCACACACAACGGGTGTCAAGGCTTCTATTATTGAAGCCGTCAGCACGTTTGTCGCCATTTTCGTTGCCGGATTTTTATTTCATCAGGAAAAGGTTACGGCACGGAAAATGCTTGGCTGTCTTGTCGGTTTTGCCGGTGTTGTACTTGTCAACGTTGCCGGAAACGGGCTGGACCTGCATTTTACCGTAAACGGGGACGGTGCAATTCTTTTGTCAACCGTTGCCTACGCTTTTTCATCGGTATTTATGAAACGCTTTTCCGTTCAGGACAATCCTGTGATGTTAAGCGGTTATCAGTTTATTTTAGGCGGCATTGTCATGGCTGTGTGCGGCTTCTTTATGGGTGGACACCTTTCCGGTTTTACCCTGCCTGCGTTTGCCATGCTTTTTTACCTTGCCGCTATTTCCGCTGTTGCGTACTCTTTATGGGGGCTGCTGTTAAAATACAATCCGATTTCCAAGGTTGCGGTATTTGGCTTTATGAATCCGGTTATCGGCGTGCTTTTATCCGCTGTCCTGCTTGGCGAAAAAGATTCTTTGGGCTTTAGCAGTATTGCCGCACTGGTTCTTGTGTGTATCGGCATTTATATTGTCAATAAAGCTCCGAAAGAAGCCGCATAACTTGTAAATAAATGTGCGGGGCAGCACTTATTTTTATCACCGGTCAGCCTTTTTTTATCTGACCGGCATCTGCCCTTTCCATAATTCAACTGCAATTTCCACGGCACAGATTCCTGCCGGAAGGACGTATAATACCGCAATCGGCATCAATATATTTCCTATTGAAAAAGTATGTAATGCCACAATCGCAAAAAATGTCTGTCCCACTGCCGCAATCACCGCAATTCTCCCACAGATTTTTAATGTCTTTTTCGCTTTAAAAATCGCTGTCTGTACTGACAAAACCGGTAAATTCTGCAGTATTTCACCGAGATTTCTGTTTCTTTTACTGCCTTTATACGATGTAAACATCTGGCTGTAAAAACTAAAACCCAGCAAATATATCATTGTATAAATCCCATACGTCTTTATGCTTTCATGAATGGACACCCACTCTGCCTGATAAGGAAACAGCCAGCCGATAATGCCACAAAAAAACATCATATATGCCGCAAATTTGCACCCGAAATAATCGGGATACCATGTTTTTTCTTTCGCAAAAAATTTTTCCAAACACTGCTGTTGTCTGTCGTCTGTTATTCGATACATAACGCCTCCTGTTCCCGGTCATCCTGCCGTAAAATCCCGTCAATGCTCTCTGTCCACCCGCTAAACCGTCCGTTTTCCATCACCGCACTGTAATCTGTATTTCTTTCAAGGTCTGTGGTAATATGGCTTGTCAAAAGCACACCGCAGCTTTCGTCCTCCACCAGCCTGCGCATACAATCAAAAAACTGAAGCCGGAATACTGCGTCCATTCCTGCCGTTGCCTCATCAATCAGGTATAAAACCGGCTGATGGGCAATGGCAAATGCCAGCTGACATTTTAACTTTTCACCTCTTGACATTGCTCCGTACTGCTTTGAAACCGGCACATCAAATGCCTGCATCTGCTTGCAAAACCGTTCTATCTGGAAATCATCATAAAAAACGCCCAACACTTCTGCATTTTGCATTGCCGTACATTTTTCAAAAAATACGTTGTCCTCGGATACATATCCGATTTTCCGGCATGCCGCCGCATAATTTTCCTTTACCGGGATTCCATCCACGTAAATTGCACCTTTATACCGGGACTGCTCATGCAGAATTGTCTTGATAAGCGTTGACTTTCCGGCGCCGTTTCTGCCCGTTAATCCGTAAATGTAACCGGACTTCATTGTAAAATCCACATTCTGAAGACGGAATTTCCTGCCCCTTCCCGTCACCTGTTCAAACCGCAATATTTCTTTTTCCAAGCTCTTTTCCTCCTCTTTTTTTGTATTCGCCACAATCTAATAAACCGCAGATACCTGATGCCGCCTGCCCCCACTGCACAGACATTTTCTAATCTGTAATCTACTGTTCGTATAATGCCCGCACCATTTCCACAAAATCTTCTTTTGTAAGTCCTGCCTGCTTTGCTTCCTCTATGACTTCATTTAAGCGTTTTTCCAACAGCACCAGTTGTTTTTCTTTTAAGTAATCCGCATTATATTCACAGACGTAAAATCCTTTGCCTGCCACCGAGCGCACCAGCCCCTCTTTTTCCAGTTCCTCATACGCTCTTTTGGTTGTAATGACACTGACACCCAGATCCGCCGCCAATGCGCGGATGGACGGCAGTGCTTCCCCTGCTTTTAGTTCGCCTGTTACAACTGCATTTTTGAGCTGATTGACAATCTGCTCATAAATAGCCAGTGTCCCCTGCGGAAGTATTGTTATTTTCATACGCGCCTCATTTCTACTACAATATATTTATGATATCAGGGTCAAAAGGTCTAAACCCACATGAGCTTGCTCATAGGTGGGGACTTTTGTCCCCAACATCTTTTTATGGTGAATCTCCCTAAACAGCTCTGCCGCTGACATCTATACCGGTTTTATAAAACACGGCTGACATCTATATTGGTTCTATAAAATACTGCTGACCGGATATGGCTTTTTACCCGTCCGGCATACCATATAAAAAGCGGTAACTGTACCAGTCCTATAAACCCGGCAATTAACACTGCATAAACAATCTGTATATTTTCTTTATTTAAAGCATTTTCAAAATATACGGCATTTAATATCAGCACCACAGGAATCATGATATTTTTATAAATCAGCTCCTTTGTCCTGCTATCCGTCTTTTCCGGTTCTGACGGAATAAAAATGCTGATGATAAAATCATTCCATAAAATAAGCAGATACCAGTACAGTGCGCCCCGCGCCATAAATGCTGCCAGAACCGTGCCTGCTATGCAGACCGTCATATGCAGTCCCACCCTGAAACGGTATTTTCCGATAATCAGCCTTTCCCGCTCCTGACTGCCCAGCGGACACAGATACATCTGCTTTGACAGTACTATCGGATGCAGGGTATAGGAAATAAAGCTAAAGACCGTCGGAAAAATAACCACTGCCGCCAGGATTATTTTTTCCGTAACAGATGTTGCATCCGTCCCTGCCGCATTTCCAAAAACCAGACTCCAGCTCCAGTAAATGACAAAATAAAGCAGCGGAAGCTCTGCTCCATACATATTTTTTATATACTGCACATCAAATTCCTGCCAGTATTCAGTGAATAACTTTTTCATAATTTCTCCTTTCCGCCGTCTTTGCCTTACTCAAAAAATACATAAATTCTTCTACGGTCGGCGGTACTGCTGTCAGTTCTGTATCATAGTGCTGATAACCGTGATGTCTGACAAGCGCCTTTGCCCCGTATTTTTTCTGTTCCATGGCAATGATATCTTCCCGGTCAAGCAGCTTGATTTTATAAGCTTCTCCCGACACGATACGATACTGTTCCCGGAAATCTTCCATCTGTCCTGCGAAAATGCTTCTGCCGTCTTCCAGATAAATCAAGTAATCTGCAAGGCGGTCGATATCTTCCATTAAATGCGTTGCCAGTACAACACTCTTCTGTCCGTCTGCGATAAACTCCTGTAACAATTTCAAAAAATCTTTGCGGAATTCCACATCAAAGTTGGCTGTCGGCTCATCTAAAATCAGCAACTTCGGATTACATGATAATGCAAATGCAAACTGATATTTTAATTTTTCCCCTTTGGACAGCTTTCCGAATTTTCTGTTCTTTTCCAGTCCGAATTGCTTTAAATATGATAAAAACTGTTCTTTTTGATACCCGGAATAATATGTCCCGAAATAGTCCCCGTTTTTCTCAAGGTTGAGATGTTTCATCATCAAATCTTCATTTAAAACAACGCCTACGCTGTCGTGAATCTGCTTTTCCTGTGTATCGTACCTGCTGTCAAATATCATCACCGCTCCGCTGTCCGGCTGATACAGCCCCGAAAGCAGATGTAACAGTGTTGTTTTTCCTGCACCGTTTCTGCCCGCAATTCCGCAGATATAGCCCGCAGGCAGACTAAAGCTGATGTCTTTGAGTTCAAATATGCCAAGCTTTTTTGATACCTTATCCAGTTGAATCATCTTCCCCACTCCCTCCATTTTTGCATCATCTGTATATACACATATATACAGTATATATACGTATTTGTCAATATGTAATTTTATTTTGTGTGGGATTTCGGCTCTTTTAAATTTGAACAAGGTATGCTATGATGTTTTGAGTGCATATTTAAACATTTATACATCTTACTATAAAATAAAATGAACAGGAGAAATACTATGCTTGTATATGATTCAACCAGTACATCCAATACGGCTTCCGCCTTTGAATGTACTTATACAACTTTTCAGTCCAATCACTCCACAGCCACACCAGAGCATCCGATTCTGGTTTTAGATAATTCTTCTCACCCATGGGAACAGGATTCTGCCGGTATTTTTGCAAATCCATATAAAAAGACCGCCTTTGAATTCCAGCTTGATAACGGAGTGGAACTCAGCAATATTTTACAGATTGACTCCCGTTTTACAAACCTGATTAAGTGGCTTGGCGAAAACCGCATTAAGGTCAAGCTGACCGGTGAAAACCGCAGTGACGGCTATGCCGTATATAAAATCCGCGAAGTGGCTTTCAGCAACAGTCAGAAACTTTCTTCCGAAGACGGATTTTTACAGTTTATGATTGAGCGTCTGCTGGAAAGTGATGCGATTGCCGAGGAAACCTCCGATGAAGATTTAGATGAATCCGCAGATGATATGAAGCTGACAAGCATCACAAGCATTTCCGACTTTTTAAACTGTGCCGGTAAGACGCTTCCTGAAAATATCCGTCTGTGGGCACGCCGCAACTTAGTCGTTGCACGCTCCAACGAGGTTACACCGGAAGAAAAACGTCACGCACAGCGTGCTTTATCCATTATGTTAAATATTAAATGGAAAAGCAATTATTTTGAATCCATTGACCCTGTAGAAGCCCGCCGGATTCTTGATGAAGAATTATTTGGCATGGAACGTGTAAAACAGCGGATTATCGAAACCGTGATCCAGATTAACCGTACACACACCCTGCCGGCATACGGCATTTTGCTGGTCGGACCTGCCGGAACCGGTAAATCCCAGATTGCCTATCTGGTTGCCAAGATTTTAAAACTGCCGTGGACAACACTCGATATGAGTTCTATCAACGATGCAGAACAGCTGACCGGAAGTTCACGAATTTACTCCAATGCAAAGCCAGGTATTATTATGGAAGCTTTCAATATGGCAGGTGAAAATAATCTTGTCTTTATCATTAACGAGCTGGACAAGGCAACAGCCGGAAACGGCAACGGCAATCCTGCCGATGTGTTACTGACACTGCTGGATAACTTAGGATTTACGGATAACTATATGGAATGTCTGATTCCGACTTCCGGCGTTTATCCGATTGCCACCGCCAATGACAAGGAAAAAATCAGTGCTCCGCTGTTATCCCGTTTTGCCGTTATTGATATTCCGGATTACACAAGAGAAGAAAAGAAGACAATTTTTGTGAAATATTCTCTCCCGAAGGTTTTAAAACGTATCGGTCTGCATGAAAATGAATGTGTTGTTTTGGATGACGGACTGGATGCTGTCCTTGATATTTTTAAAGATACTACCGGTATCCGTGATTTAGAGCAGGCTGCCGAACACCTCGCCGCCCACGCGCTCTACATGATTGAAGCCGAGCATCAGACACAGGTTGTCTATAATGCGGAAATGGTACAGGAGTTGTTCCACTAATCCTCATTTCCCATCTGCCCTCATAGCTATATTAGCACATCCGTGTGATTTTTCACACCAGGCTTTATAAAGAGTAAATATCTGACCGTATGAACGAATAACTTCCCCGTGATAAAGGGGACAGCGAAGTTAAGTAACACGTTGAGCTGCCCCCTTTATCACGGGGGTATTCTATTCTTTCTCCCCTTCAGCGCGGATTATGATGATATCGCCCTGTTTTAACAACGTATCTTTTTGTGGGAGGATTGATAAGTCTTCTCTTAAAATCAAGAAAATGGTCAGCTGCTCCTGTTCTTCCACTTCTTCAATTGATTTCCCTGCATAGCGTTTGTCTACAAATATTTCAGCAATCTGCTTGATGTCCGCGTTTTTGAGATTGGACAGACTGCTTTTGCGCTGATACTGTTCTACAAAACCTGCACTGATAATACCGGTTGGAATTGCAACTGCACCGACTCCCAGATACGCGATACAGATTGCCATCACACGCCCCAGTGTCGTTACCGGATAAATGTCGCCGTAACCGACTGTTAAAAGTGTTGACATACTCCACCAGACTCCGCTGAACGCATTGCGAAAAACGTCCGGCTGTGTGTCATGCTCAACACTATACATACACAGACTGCTGGCAAGCATAAGTATCAGTACAATAAATACCGAAGAAATAATCTGGTTGCGTTTTTCATAAAGAACCGTTGTGATGACATTAAA
>ERZ837487.1958-NODE-1958-length-22699-cov-4.885665_pt1 | contig 22699 bp, 20 predicted proteins | sample MGYA00519911_ERZ837487 | MGnify/ENA primary metagenome ERZ837487 (study PRJEB31850, sample SAMEA3708818) | human gut metagenome | biome: human gut; feature: human-associated habitat; material: faeces | place: China | collected 2014 ... | reverse complement strand
TCTCAAGTATGCACTAAAAATGGTTTTAGTGAAAGGCGAGTGGTTTGACCTTTACTTATATTTTATCATAGAAGACCCTTATATTATCTAATTTACAGAAATTTTTTCACAGGCTCGGCAATCCAGCGCACATCATCGACCTAGATACCAGCGTAATTCTGGATGCGCAGATTTTCGTGGGTGTTATGACCTACAGTCAGTATCCATATGTAGAAGCCTTTATGGAGCAGAAACAGGCGTCATGGATTGCAGCACACGTCCACATGTACGAGTATTTTGGCGGTGTTGCAAAGATCCTCATGCCAGACAACTGTCGCACTGCTGTGGATCATAATAATAAAAGCTGGAATGATCCCACGGATCAATGGTATCAACTGAAACTTTCAAAAGTAAATTTCACCACTTCTCCAATTAATTTTTTTGTAGATTGAGAAAAAACGCAAACGCTCCATAGCGTTTACGACTCAACTTATAGATAGGTACTTTCTGGCAAACAGATATACCTTGGTCGTTTAAAATACTGAGCAACTTAACCCATGCCCCCAGATCATATGCAATACATCCGGTTATTATTTCCACAAATCAATCACATCACTTTCTGACAAAGTTTTTTTTAATTTTTGAATTTCGGTATACACTATATTTTTTAACTCCTCCATAATTATGATTCGGTATGCACAAAAGCGAATCTATAAAGCGATTTCCATATCACTGGACAACTAATGCAAAACCATCTGGAATTTTCACTTAATCTGATATCTCTAAGTTAATTAGCTCTACAATTTTCTCAGTATTCTCTTGCTCATGAAAGAAAAAATGATTTCCCGGATAATAGTATTCTTTTATTTTCTTTTGGGAATACCTTTGCCATCCACACATTTCATTTGCTAATGGATCCTGCACAGCACACATACACACTATATTACAATCTATTGCTTCTCGGCTCGAATAAGCTCCAATAAAATTTTTCAATATTCTGAGATCATTTCGAATAGATGGCAACAAGTTTTCTCTGAAAAAATCACTATTCAAAACAGATCCCGGCATCTGATTGATTCGTTTCAGGAAAAGTTTAATTTCTTCATCATCCTCAAAGTTAAAATCTGTATCATTGATCTCATCTGGCGGCATACAGGCCAGTAAATACAGTCCCTTGACATTATAACCTGCATTGAGTAGATTTTTTCCTAATTCAAATGCTATGAGTGCACCCATACTATGTCCTAGAAGAAATATCTCATCTTGTAGAGTTATCTTCTCCCGAAGTTCCTGCATCTGATATTGCATACAATCTTCCATAGAATGATATAGCGGCTCCTCGTACCTGGACCAGTGGCCACTATATTCTGCACATATTACAAAGCAATGAATCCCTCTACTAAGTTTTTCAAAACTTTTGGCATTGCCGCCCGCACATGGAAAACAGATTAATTTCTTCATTAGTTGTAGGAAATTTCCACCTTTCCATCTTCATTCACAGTTAAAGTCAGGCTTCCAATCATCTTCCGATAATTATTTTCAAAAATAATTACATTTATTTTTGTTTTATCGGTTAACATCTGTTGATCATTCAGTGTAATAACCGGAAACTCATTTTCAACCGAAACATGGTAACTGGTATCATCCCATATTCCCAATACACCCTCCGCAGTCAATGCTTCATCCTCTGCGTTTGTATATTTGATCTCTCCGCCCTTTATCACTCGTATATATCTGCCGCTATCCGAAGTCAATCCCCAGTCTGACAATACTCGCTGATCTGCAACATTTTTCGGCCATCGTATTTCCTGTGTACCAGCCACAATCAGAGTAAAACGATTATCACTTACAAGTTTTTGCCATTCGGCTAATGACTTCGCCTCTTTCATCTGTTTCTGAATTTCGCTGCTCTTCTCAACATCTGCTTTCAAATCTAATACCGTCTGAGCATGCTGTTCTTCCTGTTTCTGAAATTCCTGATATGCTTCATCCCAGGAAGCATATGCCGGATCTCCCTTATGATTTTCCAGATTATAATTTTGTGAAATGTACTTTTCCAGGAATTCTGTATATTTTTTGGCTCCAAACAGATTAACATGATTCTTGTTGTAAAAATCCGTAGAAAAATCCAAATTCATCTCGTCATAATACTCATTCGCATTTAAATACTGAAATCCATAGCTTTGTATCATGTCTGCCATTGTATTATATTTTGCCTGATGTTCTTTCGTAATCCAATATGGACAAACCACAAACAGTACGTTCAGTTTTTCTGTTCTACAATATGTAAGCAGCTCTTTTAAAAGTCTTATATCGTTTTCTGGCAATTCCGCCCGTTCATCTGTATTGAAATTCTCCGGCTGTTCCAGATATCCATACTTATCGACCCATTCCCAGCCTTTATTTACAACATTTTCATCATTGTCAATCAATTTCCAGGCTTTACTTGTTCCCAGATTTCCAACATTTGTATGATACTTCGCAATATCCAGATAATAGGATAATACATCTGTATCTTCTGGAATTTCACGATTTCTAAAATATTCATTCAAAATCTTATACCGTGAAGGTGATGTCATATCCATGGAATCTGTTCCATTACGCACCCCCTGCTCCGCAGGCTCATCCGAATAATACTGAAACGCTCTTATTCCAACTACAAAAAGTTCTGGATTCTGAAATTTTCGTGCCTCCTCTATATATGCTTTTATGCTTTCTGCAGGTATCGAATCTGTTGCATAGTTATAAGAGGTATAGCCACATTCATTCCATGCCTTTAACGGCTGCCAATATACAAAAGCTGCGCTGCCGCCTACATACACCATATCTACTTTTTCCTGTTTTAATCCAGCAATATGTCTACGGCTATAATCAGTATTCCGAAATAAATATGTAACTCCAAAGAATACCTGAACTATTATACACACAAATATGCAAAACCCCAAAAAACTTATAACTCTTTGCCTATCAATTTTTTTCATTTACATGCACCGTCTAAAATCCCTGATATATGAACATCGATGCGTCATACCCGGGGCCATACTTTCCATATATTAACACCAACACAAACAGAGCAATCCAGATAAACCAGCGAAACAGCACGCACTGATTCTGAATCCAATTCCGTGCATAACCATATTTTTCGCGTAAAACTGCTACAATCAGCATCATTCCTGTCACGAAAATAATCAAATTTATATCCTGCCAGGTAATCCCTGTCTTCAAAATACTTTGATCAAAAAATATCCAGGGATTCGCATAGCCTCTTTTTAATAAAACTTTTGCAGCATCTTTCAACCTGTAAATACCGCCTGTAACACCCACACTGAAAAAAGTTGCACCAACTGCGTAAATCACATAGGTTCTGGCAGACTGAAAAAAGTGCCAGGCAAAACAATCTGTTTTCATGTGAAGCATCTCTGTAATCTTTTGAAACCATGGAGCACATAAATCTCCAAGCATGAGAATTACCCAGTACCACAGGCTGACACCGACAATATACCGCCAACCGCCATGCCAGATTCCCATAATCATCCAAAGCATAAACATTCCAACAAGATTAACTAAAAATTTTCCTGTTTTCTTGCCATACTTTTTTCTTGCTGCCTTTCCAAAGTTAACCATTGGCTTTGACTTTAACAACGGATACAGCACATAATCCTTTGCCCATGTGCCAAGCGTAATATGCCATCTCTGCCAAAACTCCTGCGAGGATCTCGAAAAAAATGGATTGTTAAAGTTTTCCGCCAGCGGAATCCCAAATAATTCTGACACTCCCAGAACAATATCCATGCAACCGGAAAAATCAGCATACATCTGCAATGGATATAATAAGATTGCAATCCAGGAATAAAATCCGGTATATGTACCAGGATCTGCATTAATGGCAGAAACGATCATCCCTACTCTTTCTGCCAGCACAATTTTTTTCATAAATCCCCAAAGAATCCGCTGTGAGCCAAACGCAAGATTCCGATATTCAAACCTGTGGGCATTATAAAGCGTATCCAACTGTGCATATCTACTGATTGGTCCCGTTGTCAGCTGTGGAAAATAACATGCAAAAAGGAACAGCTTAAGCGGATTCTTCTGTGGTGTAATATTCTCCCAATAACAGTCAATAATATACCCCATAACCTGTAATGTATAATATCCCATTCCCAGAGATGCCGCTATTTTCCAGTTAATTAGAGAATCCAGCACAACAACATCACGCCATGCGGTCAGCTTCGATGCAAACGGCACCCACAATCCACGTCCCTTTACGAAGAACCAGATTGCTATATTGACTGCCAATGCCACAAATGTAACAGCCAATAACCCCTTTGCTTCTCTTCCTAATGCATCCCTTTTTTTCTGAATCCACATTGTAGACAAATAAGCTATCATTGTGGAAACCACAAGATAGCCTATTGTATACGGTGTTGCTGCAAAATAATAGAACACTGCGCTGAGAACCAGTAATATCATCCACTGAATGCTTTTAGGTACTATGTAATATACCAATACACCAAGCGTTACCAGCGCTAAAAAATAAAATGAAGTGATAGACATATTACTTTCCTAACTCCAGAATGATGTCTACCATTTCGCCAACATTCTTCATTGTAACCACTTTGCCCATAGGAATCTTAAATCCAAATTCTTCTTCTACACCCACGATCAGATTGATATGCTCAAAAGAGTCCCAGCCATCAACATCATCCGCAACCGTCTCATCGTGCAGCTCGATGGAATCATCATCTAAAACCTCTCTGAATACCCCATTTAACCTTTCATAAACTTCTTCTCTTGTCATATTTCATTTCCTCCTTATAAATATTATTTCATAACTAAGACTTTCATTTTTGCCTTAGACACGAGCTTATTATTCTGATTCTTTATTGTAACCTTTAAACGAATCAGCTTTAGTGCTATTTCTTTATCTGTCACTTCAGCTTCTACAGTTAAATCATCTCCCACAAACACTGGTTTCGTAAATGATAATTCTTCAAAACTATGAATCAAACTGTATTTTCCCGGCAAATACATTCCGGCAACGGTTGAGTAAAGTGACGCGGTAAGCATTCCAAACGCTGCATGTCCCGGAAACTTTCCATTGCTTATCTCCGCAGCAAATGTATCATCCTTATGCAACGGATTTTCATCTCCGGATATCACCCTGAATGCATCTTCCATTTCTTTTGTAATGGTTTTATGAAAAACAGCTTTCATGCCAACTTCTATTTCCGCAAGAGTATATTCGTTCATAGCATCACGGCCTCCTTCAATCGTCTGTAAACGCTTACTGCATCAAGCGCATTTGCCTTGCGCACCATTTGCTGGGTTCCATATCCTTCCGCAAACGCGTCATTTAACCCAATCGGATATACTCTCGCATGAAGCCCATTATATGCCACAGTTTCCGCAATGATACTTCCAAGACCGCCATAAATATTATGTTCTTCCACCACAACTATTTTGCCGATTGTTCTGGCCGCTTCTATAATATCCTGCGTATTAAATGGTTTTATATCAACGATATTTGTGAGTTTTACAGAAATACCGTCCTGCTCAAGCAGATCACACGCTTGCACCACTTCATCCAGTATGCTTCCTGTCACAAATACTGCCAGATCTCTTCCATCTCTGATAAGGTCATTTTGCCCTGCATGATATGTATAATCCTCTGAAAAGTATTCTGCTTCGTGATTCATGCCAATTCGGATATACACCGGCCCATTATGTTCATATGCGGCCTGTACACAAGCTGTTACCTGTCTTGGTGTAGCCGGTGAAAGAATCATTAGATTTGGAATTGCCCTAAGCACAGAAATGTCTTCTGTTGTATGATGCGTCGGCCCCAGTGAGCTCCATGCCAATCCGCTTCCCATTCCCACTATCTTTACATTCAAATTTTGAAAACAGATATCGTCTCTTATGAATTCCATAGAACGATACGCCAGGAATGCACCGGCTGTAAATACAAACGGCTTTTTCCCCGCTGATGCCATTCCTGCTGCTGCCGCAACCATGTTTTCCTCGCCTATGCCAAAATTATATATCTGATCTGGAAAATTACGGCGAAACATCTCATCATATCCGGTTCCACTATCAGCAAGCATATGAATCACGTCATGATCTTTCTCTGCTAATTCCATCAGTTTTCCAATATATGCACTATTCATCACTTACTCCAATTCACTATCCGATATTCCCAGTTCTGCTTTAAACACTTTAAGATCTTTTCGTCCTGGAAGTTTAAAATGCCAGTTGGGATTATTCTCCATGACAGAAACACCTTTTCCCTTTACCGTGTTGGCAATGATCACTCTCGGTTTCTTTTCCTCAGACTTCTGAAGTACCGAATCCTTAAAAGCTTCCATATCATGACCATCTGTCTCCAGGACTTCCCAGCCAAAGCTTGCCCATTTTTCTGCCCATAACGGATTACCTATTGTTTTTTCTACAAAATCCATCTTCTGAATTCTGTTACAATCCAAAATAGCTACAAGATTATCTGCCCCCATAGCCGGTGCTGTCATAATTGCTTCCCACACAACCCCTTCTTCCAGTTCTCCATCTCCAAGCATTACATAAACCTTTGCCGGACTATGATCCATTTTTAGTGCCAGTGCGATTCCTAATCCCATAGAAAGACCATGTCCTAATGATCCTGTTGTTGCTTCAACCCAGTCACTGTCTCTCATACACGGTTCGCCGCCTATAAGTGAATTCTCTGTCAGATAAGAATCATACATCTTCTCAGAAATCATTCCTGCTTTCTGCATCACTCCGTATAAAGCTAACCCTGCATGCCCTTTGCTTAAAATAAACCGATCTCTGTCTTTCCACTTCGGATTATTCAGATCATACCTGAGAATATCCTTTAAATACAACGCATAAAGCATCTCAAGACAGGAATAACAGGATGCCAGATGCGCCATTCCACCCTTATAGCCTGTAATAAATATCTTCTTTCTTAATGCCTGCAGTTCCTCTGTCTCTAATTTTGTATTAGCCAAAATCAACCACCTCGTCCGGATCAATGCCTATCCCACCGCAATATGGAATTGCATCAATTTTCTTCATTTCATCTTCATCCAATGTAAAATCAAACACCTCGATATTTTGAACCAGTCTGTCTTTTGCGGTAGTTTTAGGAATAGCAACGATTCCCTTCTGTAACTCCCATCTAAGACAGATCTGTGCTGGTGTTTTTCCTCTTCTGTCAGCAATTTCAACTAAATTTTCATTGCTTAATATCTGACCATTGCCAAGCGGACTGCTTGCCTCTACCAGAATATTTTTTTCCTCACAGTAACTTAATATCTCAGACTGATTCAGTCCCGGATGCAATTCCAACTGATTTACCATCGGCATAATCTCTGCTGTTTTTTCCAATGCTGTGAGATGATGCTCTTTAAAATTGCATACTCCGATTGCTCGAACAAAACCATCTTTGTACAACTGCTCCATTCCCCGCCAGGTATCTGCATTGATTTCTGCCCAATCCGGATATAATTTCATAGAAGCCGGCCAATGAATCAAATATAAATCAAGATACTCTGTTTTCAATTTTTTCAGAGATTTCCTGCAGGCATCCTGAACCGCCGCAGCACCTCTGCTTGTATTCCAAACCTTGTCAGATAAAAACATTTCCGTTCTCTTTATTTCTGCTGCCGCCAATGCCTTTGCCAACGCAATTTCATTGCTATAAGCAGCCGCTGTATCAATCAAACGATAGCCCGACTGATAAGCACTTTCCACTATTTCTACCATTTGAGCCCGATCTGTGATCTGCCAGGTGCCAAGGCCAATCTGAGGCATCTCTACCCCATTCCTTAATTTTACATATTCCATTATTCTTTCCGTTCGTTTACAGCTATGACATGCTGTTTTTTCTTATAGGAATCATCCACCATAAATTCCCAAACTGTGTTTCCTGCTTCATCTTCTGTAATTTTTTTGAATCCCTGCAATGCGTAAAACTCTTTTACCATTACATTTTTGGCAGTCGGATAATAGTAACCTACTAACTTTTTAATACCAGCTGCTTTCGCCTTTTCCACCAGTTCATCCATCATCGCAAACTCCATATCACGCTTCAGGACCCTGCAACTCATAAGCCATAATTCCATATGCAGTTCATCACGATGATCACCATCTATTCGGCCAATCACAATACTTACAACTCCGTTATCACCAAACTTATCGCCTAATTTACCATATAATGTAATGTGGTCTGGATCGGCTGCTACATTTTCAATATCACTCTGGCTATAACGTTTCGTAGTAAGATTAAACTGATTGCTTTTATTCGTCAGCTGCGCTATCCTTGACATGTACATCGGCACAAAACTTTGAATTTCACCCTTCATCTCAAGCGATTTCAAATAATCTTCATAATTTACAAAAGAAGATTGCAATTTGCTTCTTTTTGCATTTTCCTGATACATTTCATTTCGCTTCAAATCATCCTGTGACAGAGATGTTACCTCAAAGAATCCTGACTTATCAATGATCTGTATGTAATGCTCCACGCTTTCCACTTCCGGAACCGCCACACCAGGCACCTGAGCCTTTATAATCTCCCGTTCTGCCGGATTATCATCCACAAAAACAAAACTTTCCGGAAGCAGAGTGAGTTCCTTCGCTGTCTCAGCAACATTCATACTCTTAGGATTCCAATTCGCTTTAAAGCTCACAAAATCATCTTTCTTCAGCACACTATCCGGTCGTTCAAAACCACTTACTGCGTTTGCTTCTTCATTCTTGGAATTTACCGTCAGCAGGACTCCTAATTGTTTATGCAATCGAATATACTCCTGGAATTCACTGTAGGTTTGCGCCAGGGAAGTTTCCTGCCCAATTTCAATATTATCTGCTCCGTCATCTCCTACAATTCCACCCCAAAGTGTGTTATCAAGGTCCAAATTAAATGCCTTTTTATTTTTTCCATAAATTGACTTTACAATATTTGACACATTAAATGACAAATATGGAATTGCCGGAACTGCTACTGCATATTTGTACATATGCCAATAATACGGAGCGGACCATTTATCTAAACCGTAAGAAGCAGAAATATAGTTTACATCACAAATATAAAAATTATCGTGAGTCTGTGCATATTCATAAAATGCACAATTTAACATTGTTACAAAATTTACCCGGCCATGAAAATCACTGGCATCTTTATTTCCCAGCAATCTAAAAAAAGGATATTCAAAGTTATTCTGAATAATAGAGCAATGGTATTTTTCACTCATGGTATCCCATAAGCCGTAAAATTTCTTGATTACTGCCTGCTTTTTTTCTTCTACCAGTTCTCTACTATCAGAAAGTGTTGGGAAATCAACAATATTTCTGATACATGTGCACACATAAATAATGTCTGGTTTAAACTCTTCTAATTCCGGATTTGGAAACATGCCATCTTCATAATACTGATTGTACTCTGATTCATAAAACCGGGGCTTGATTCCCTGATTTAAAAGGAATAATTCCAACATAAGCTTAATGTTTTCTGTCGTTTCTCCACCTAAAATTGCAATCCGCTTTTCTACAAAATTTTGATTTGTATCAGCCAATAACTGCTTTTTTAAGGATTTCTTTTTCTTAATAATATATTCTGCTTCAAATGGATAATTTAACTCCTTCATCCCAATGTATCCCTTCCTGTCCCTCATCTTACATTCATTACTTTTAATGCAAGTAATTTTTACTATAATAAAAATATTTAAAACAATCAAGTATAATATGGTTTTATCGTCAGCTTATCGTCAAAATGTTTTTATCATTTTTTCATACATTGTCAACAAATCATCGGTTGCGCTCCAACCAAGCATTTGCAATTTTTTAGTATCTAAATTCATATGTAATGTTGGTGCATAACCAGATTTATTAGTTACATCCTCTTGAATCTCTACCCCGATTGTTCCGTTAGCTATTTTATCTGCTACCATTCTCGCCATTTCATAAATGCTACAATATGTGTCTTCATTTGCGGCATTATATGCCTCACCACTTTTTTTCGACAACAACAATATAATGATTGCTGAAACTGCGTCATCTACCGATAGATAACTTCTTTTAGTTTCACCCTTCGTCTTCAAAATTATATTTTTCTTTTCAACGGCACACCTTGCAAACTCAGCAAATACTCTTCCATCCTCATAATCTACGCCTGATCCAAAGGTCTGCGTAAGTCTCAATACATCAATTGGCACATCATATTCTGTTCCATATGCAACACATAGATTTTCACACATACGTTTACTCTCTGGATAACACGAACGAACTTGCATCGTGTCTAAATTTGTATTATGTTTTTCATCAATTTTTTCATCCGTTACTGGAGCACCATACACTTCCATTGTTGACAAATAAATCATTTTTTTTAACTCTGGCAGAGTTTTTGCATAATCTAATATATTTTTTGTTCCCTCATATGCAATTTCAATTGTCTCTACTGGATTTGTTACGAACGCTTTGCTTGATGTCTTACTCGCTGCATGAACAATATAATCAACTTTCCTTCCTAATAGATCAATCGTTCGCACATCTCCTACAACATATTCAAGATTGTCACAATTGGTAAATATCGCTTGTGCCTTTTCTAAATCACGAACTACTGCTATTACCTTTGCATTATCCGAAATTAACTTTTTTACTAAATTACTTCCAATAAGTCCAGTTGCACCAGTAACAAGTACTATTTGTCCATCAAACCTACTATTCATTTATTTTAATCCGTTAATGATGTAAAATCATTTTCCTTCCTATATAATATTTCTATTCTTACTTTTCCATACCACATGTGAAAATGCACGTGCAAGAAAATCATACTCTCGCTTACTGAATAATTTATAAATATTACTCAAGTATATTAGTCGAGTTACTTTTTTTAGTATTTTATAAAATAATCCCAACTGTTCTTTTTCTTTTTTTTGTATAAGAACAGCCATCTGACTTTCTACTAACTCTTTTTCACTAACTTCTTTAGAGACTTTAATTACTCCACTTTTCAACATATCTCGAATTATCAATTTACCAATATCAGTACGAACAAGCACACAAGTTTTTCCTATTCTTTCACTTTTTAATTCCTTATCATTCCAAAAATCACAAAAACTTATGTCTGCATCCTCTGCAAATTGATCGTCACAATTATAACAGCCCGGATTCTTAAATATTTGTGAGCTAAACATTCTTTCAAATAGTGATTGTGGATGTGTATAGGTAAGACATTCTCTATCTTTTAAAAGCATATTTTTTCCTGGCCATCCATCACCTCTATAATAAAATTGCGCATCTTCTAACTTTGTCATTTTCTTATATTGCCTCGTAGCTTCATAACTAATGCCAGAGCTACACGCAATACCTAAGTAAATACACGTTGCTATTTCTTTTCTACTTTCGATATATCGTCTAGCAGCACTTATTTGACAAGGAGTTCCAACAATTGCTATCTTATTTTCCTTTCCCAGAAGTTCTTTAAGACGCATTAATATCGGAACTGTAACATATCTTGACGCATATTCTCGCGGGTTATCTAACATATCATCTATATCTTCATTTGTTACAATAACGGTATCACTTTCAATTTCATTATGACCTTTTTTTACAAGAAGCGCCGCATCTATCATGCCTGATTGTAGCAAAAATCTAATTATTTCATTAACCACGCCTCCAGATGTTCCATACTTTCTAACTTTTTGATCAGCACTATATACAAGACTAATTGTTTCAGCATTACCAATATAACTCTTTTTTTTATCTTTCTTCAATGCCGGACAAAAGGCAACACATTTACCACAATTAATGCATGTATCCATTACCTCTGGAACATAAAATCCTGTTTTAGCTGAGTACTTCATATGTATTGCATTTATTGGACACACTGAATTACACAAACCACAACTAACACATTTCCGCGCAGTAACAGCAGTTAATATATTACTTTCCACCTAATACTCCTTTCAAAATATGTTTTACTTCTTTATTAAACATAATAAACGCTATCTCTAAATATCCAACACTACCGCATAGTAAAATCTTAATCATTAATCCTCGAAAACTTACAGCACTTATTGCCTTATTAATTCCAAGCATTGAAATCAAAATGATAGGAATACTCACCCAGGTTGATATTTGCGATTTATAAAAAGATGTCAATGGAAAATTCAAGCAATATGCTGCATATATCGGATTGAATATCACATACCGCAAAATCATTATAACTGTACTGGAAACTGCTATTCCCAATATTCCCAGCGGTGTAAATTTTATAAGAACAACTGCCAAAAAAACGTTTAATATTCCACACAAAAGACTTATTAAACCCGGAACTTTCAATTTATTTGTCACTACACTAATCTGTGCTAATGTTGCTGTTGTTGAATTAAAAAATGCCTGGATTACTGTTATCGTTGACAAAAAGACCACTATATATAATTCCATAGATGTCAAACTAGGTTGCCATATTTTATAAAAATCATGTGACAATACAATAAAACCAATTATTGGAACAAATAATAAACCCGACATATAATGCACAGATTTTTCAATATTAATTTTTAATTGTCTCCACTCGTTTCTTGAATAATATAAAATAAATACTGGTGTAAAAAGTGGTGCCATCATATTAATAACCGAAGTTATGTTATTCGGCATAGTCCTCGCAATTGACAGTAATCCCATTTCTTCCGATCCCAACAATTGGTTAACTATAATCAAATCTAAACCACGCATCAAAATAGAACTAATACTAGTAATCGCCATCCAGCATCCAGATTTTGCTAAAATAGCAACATATTTCCATTCCGCAGTTTTCACATTAATTTTTAATTCCGGAGTTAATGCTTTCGTAATCTTTATATTCAAAAGGCCAACTACAACATTCGCAATTAATGTTGCTGCTGCCACCCAATAAAGTTTTACCGACACAAAATTAAAAATCAATAATATACTTACGAATCTAAGCACATTATTTAATATATTTCTTGTGCCCTGTATATCTGTTCTATTGGTTACAAAAGTAGACGTTGTGAATACCATAGTCAACAACGTTACAATATAGCTAAGAAAAATTAAAGCAAAAGTAATTTTTACATCATTCACAATAAGATCTGGAATATGCAAAATTCCATCTAGCACCGGAATAACTAAAAAGCCAATTATTGCAAATATTATAGATAATACAATATTAGTAACTAATAAACTATTAAAATACTTATTAACTTCATCATGTTTTCCCTGATAAAAATCATCTGCAATAAATCTTGCCGCCACCGAATTAAAAATAGATGTAATGACTGACGCATATGATACGAAATCATTTGCCAAATTCATAAAGCCATATGCACTTGAATTTACCTTTTGTACAATCACTGGAGCTATATAGAGATTTATTCCCAGCTGAACCACAAAGGCAACTAAATTTGCCATAATATTTCGTATCATTTGCTTATTTCCGGTATCTATTTTTTTCATTTCTGCTTACTCCAATATATCTAGAAGCAACTCTGTTGTTTTATGTGATATCGCCATCAATTCTGGTTGCTTTTTCTTTAATATGTCCTTGATTTCTTGATAATTTTTTTCCAGTCTTTCAAACTTATCAATAATAGTGCTAGCATTCATATCCTTAATATCAATACAATATTCTTCATATCCTAATTTGCGAATAAAACCCTTCATCTTCTGTTCATATGAAATTGATACAAACGGTGTTAACATTTTTGCCGAAAAAATATTTGAATGATAACGCATTCCTATAACTGCATGTAATTTTCCTATTATAAACTGTTGAAAATATGAACTGTATTTATCACTCATCACAAAACAATCTGATGTAATAAACTGACTCATATAATTATAATCATTCGCCTCTCCAAACAATTGTGGAATTAACAGTACTCGATAATTGTGAGCATGCAACCAATCAACAACACTATGCAATTCTTTACTAATTTGCTCAGACAATCCAGCGGTCTTAGAATAAACAGGATGCCATGATAAATCTGTTATTGTCATTCCTATCACTTTTTTATCTGTATTTAAAAATTGTTTTAATTCCAAATACTTATCTAAAACCGTCTCATAATTATCAGAATCTATTTCATTCTGGAATGCTGAATCTAATGTAACAATCGCCTTATTATCCGGTAATAATTCATCCAAATAGGATTTTGATATGTTTTCACGTATTACTATTTTATCTGCGTAATTAAAAAGTTTTTTTCGAATAATATTTCTAATACGATTATGAAATGGTCCCATCGACGGTGCATAAAAAAATATTTTTTTCTTATATTTCATAATTGCCAAATATGCTGCCAAATATGTAATTTCGCTGATTGAATAGATATCTCCAATCGAAGGGCCACCAGGTGCATGTACAACTACATCTGCTTCATCCAAAACTTTAAAAAACACCTTTCCATTAGAGCTCCACAATAATTTTCCATGTGTAAGCATTCCAAGAAAAAGTTCCGGTAAATCATGTAATCTCGGATACATAGGAATTAAATTAACATCAGAGTAATCAAACTGTTCTACATTTATTGCCTTTATTTGAATTTTTAATCTATATTTATTCATCTTAAGTAATTCATCTAACATAGCATAAATTGCCGCCTGATCTCCTCGATTGTTCCAGTGCGCATTAATAATTAATATATTTTTCACTATTTTTCACTTCTCCTTTCACACTTACTTAAAATGGCATAAATATAACCAAGTAAAAGCCAAAATACGGTTCCCTCAAATGCCTTTTTCATGTATATATCTGACTCTACCAAATTAATTACCAATAACGCAATAACAAGTGCTACTAAAGCAATGAGTTCCTTATTTGTTGTTCTGCTACAAAATAATATCTGTCTTAATGACCCCTTTAGATATTTAAAAATCGTAGCTAAAAAAGGAATTAATCCTATTATTCCATAACTCATCAATATTTGTGCATAAATATTATGCATATTATTATATAATTTTTCACTTAATTCTTTGCTTGCATACATTGCTATACCTTGCCGAATTTCTGATCCGGTACCAAATAATAAAATTTGGAAATTAGAAGTAACTGCTGTTACGGCTGCTTTTAAAAGTAAAATCCGCTGTTGCGTACTACCAGCCATTTCCCCTTGTGTCCTTCCAGTAAACTTTGAAAAATCGACTCCTCCACTAGCAATTATAATTGTAATTGCAAACAAACTCACCATCATTACTATTAACAATTCCAAGCTTGCATTTCGACTTCGATGGGCATCTTTTAACAACTTAAGTCCAACATAGAAAACCACCAATATAAATGCGCCAACATATCCACCACGTGAAAAAGTTAAAACAAGCATAACCACATCACAAATCATTGCTACATACTTAAGCACACATTTTTTTCTATTCAGTGAATACAGCAAAAAGCCCAAATAAATAACACAAAAATTACTTGCAATATTTGCATTTGACATTATTCCTATTAACGCCCCGGTAGACTCATCACGTCCTAAAAAAAACCTAGTTGTAGTTATTTCAGGATAACAATACATAATTTTATAGCCCATCAGGTAAACTAACATAGAAAGGATAATTATGACAAATCCACCAACTATAAACGTATTTACTATATCATCAAGTTCATCTTGTAATTCTTTTTTGCTCTTTCTAAAATCACAATAAGTAAGCAACATTATTTCAACAAGCGCATATAGCACTGCAATAATATTAATAGTCTTAAATTCATTTGCCAATATTGTCAAAATTGCAGAAAAGACCAACACTATTCCCAAAAGTTTTTGTTGCAGATTCTGTTTCCTTTTACAAAAAAACAGAAATATATATGCTAATGCAACTAACGTAATCACATTAAATAATTCATCAACAATCGGCATCATACCATATAACCAATATAAAACTCCTGCAACAACTATACATTTTTTTATATAAAACTCATTACTAATTAATGTTTGAGGTGTTTTCACTGTACACTGCATTCATTTTACTCCATTGAATTCTCATAAAAGCTGATCATTTTCTCTCGCATCATATATTGCTCTAAACATATAAAAATCTTCCGGCGTTGTTATCTTTATATTATCATAATTTCCCTCTACGATATGCATCTTAACTCCATAATGTGACATCAAAGTACATGAATCTATTTCATTTACAATTCCTTTAGAAATAGATTTCTCAGACGCAGATAGAATATCTTTCAAGTAAAAACTTTCCGGTGCTTTGGCTGTTCTGGATTTATCTCTTTCTACAACCATTTGAATTGAGTTATCTTCTTCTATCAAAACAACAGATTCTTTTGTTGGCGAACAGGTAATAGCATTACCAAATTTTTTTACTGTCTCAATATTAGCTGTAATAATATCTTCATCAATAAGTGGTCTAACACCATCGTGAATCAATACAATTGCATTTTCTGTTCCATAAAGTTCTGCTGCCTTTTTTAGTCCATTATAAATAGACAATTGTCCTGTTTCACCCCCTGGCACAATTGCTCCTATTTTGGATAACCGATATCTAAACTGCATTTCTTTCATATAATCAATCCAATTTTCCACACAAACCACAACTATGCCATCTATATCTGGATGTTTTTCAAATACTTCAACTGTATGTACAATAATCGGTTTTCCATGAACCATTAAAAACTGTTTCGGCTTTTCCTTAGAATGCATACGAGTTCCAACGCCACCTGCAAATATGACTGCAATATTCATATCATCTTCTCCTAATCATTAAAAGAAATTCATCAATACTTTCAGAGCGAATCCTATTTGTGATTCATTCGTATGTTTTATAATTTCTTTTCTGCTATGAATTATAATCCACTTGTTTCTATATTGTTTACTATTAGCACATGCAACTAGCAAATTTTCATGTTTTGTCTCCGGATATCCCTTTATAAGTTCATATGCTAGCATACTTCTTCCATTTCTAGGTTTCTTCCCTACCAACTTTTCAATTTGACTTTTTAAAGTACCGAACACTGTTATCTTCTTTACACCAACTACATTATTTTCGTGTTGTCTATATAAAATATAACCATTCTGATCGTACACAATTTCCCCAATTAATCCTGCCACTGCTGAAATCCATACATCATGTATACGATTATCCAATAATATCCTTGATGGTCTGGCATTTATATCTGTCAATCTATCGTTAAGCGCTTTATTCCAAAGCATTGTACAACCAGTTGCCTTATTATTCGACAATGTCTGCATATATGACAAATCTGGCTTCTGTACATATCTCATACCCAATTTACGCCCATTTTTATCCACCAAAATTTGATTAGAAACATACAATGTTGGTACAGTATTTTTACTTATTTTTTCAATTGCTCTTTCTAATTTTTCATTCAGCCATATATCATCCTGATCACTAAATGCATAATAGTCAAACTCATCTGTTAAAGAATATAACAACTGCATAAAGCTATTTCCAACGCCTATATTTTCTCCCACCCAAAACTTGATATTGCTATATTTTTCTGTATATTGAGTAATTATTTTTACCGTAGAATCCGTTGAACCATCATCTCGAATAAATAATGTCACATTAACCTTAATTTGTGAAAGAATACTATCAATCTGTTCTCGTATATATTTTTCACCATTGTATGTGCTCATCAATACCGCAACTTGCATCTTTACCTCTCTCACTTTAACTTTATTTCTCTTACAAAATGACTTTCTCGTTCTTTCGGAGGCGGAGGGACCATATAATCACTACCATAATTCCCAATCAAATATTGATCATATTTTACAGGTACAAAAAAGTCATGATTTTCGAATTTTAATACCGACAGCGGAAAAAAATAATTAGCTGGATATATTTCACCAAAATAATGTCTTCTTCCAGTTGCACTTGTTACTAAATTTGTTTTTTTAGAATATGCTATAGTCTTATCAACGGAATCAAACCAGTATTCAGGTGATTGAAATGAAAATATTTTTCCGATAAATTCTCTAATTAAAATATATAGTTTTCCTTCTTTACTCTTCTTTAAGTGATTCATATATTCAGCATCAGCATAAACAAAGTCCATTACGCAGGATGCAATCAGCATTTTTGTATTTGCATAATTACCCCTAATTACTCTATGTACAAAATTTGTAGGAACAAAATCATACGGAAAAATATCTATAGACACGCATTCCGGTTGTAATGGATTTGTTTCAATTGTCCTTAAAACAGTGCCCTTTTTAAAAATTTGCATAAAACGATTTCCATTTTGATATGGTGAATTTGGACACCGTAAATAATAATCTGAGCCAAATTCATCATCAAATATTTCTATTAATTTTCTATAATCTTCTCTAGAAGTTCCTAAATCCATATCATCATCCCAAGGAATGAATCCTCCATGTCTTACCGCTCCTAACAATGTTCCCCCAACTAAAAACAGTTTTATTCCATACTTTCTGCATCTTACATCAAGATCAACAGCCATTTCATAAAGACACTGTTTTAACATCTGATTTTCATGTTCTGTTATTGTGCGAATTTGATTATTTTCCTTTGCCAATTCATTTAATATTTCTTTATAATTAAACTTTAATGCCATATGTGTGTCCCCTATTTCAAAATTATATCAAACAATTCCTGATAGGATTGTTTTCTGTCGAATTTTTCTTTAGCACATCTTCTCGCATTTTCTCCCATATGAATCCGAAGTTCTACATTATCTAATAACAAATTAATTTTCTCAGCCAAGTCCCTTGCATTCTTATTTTTACAATTTAATCCCATATTATAATCATCTACAAGATTCCTATACTCCAAGCTTTCTTGTGTATTTATCACGGGTATTCCTGCTGCTGCATAATCTGCATGTTTATTAATTATACTTGCAGCCGAATTTGGCATAATAGGATTAATTGCAATATCACATTGACATAAAGTTGCACACATTTTATCATACGGAAGTCGTCCAGTAAAAGTTACATTCAACAAATTATCTTTTGCATATTTTTTAAACTCTTCATATTGAGGTCCATCCCCCATCACAATAAACTTTATATTTCTCTTTCCTTTTTTTTGTAATATTTTCAATGCATCAAATACAGAGGTTAAGTCATAACTACTTCCTAAAGTTCCACAATATCCCAACCAAGTTTCACTTTTATTTGTATGAAAAACAACTGGTTCTTTTTGAGCACATTCATCAAAATGCGAAAGTTCTGTTCCAAGATAAACTGTAGTTCCTCTCACAACTTTTTTATTTACTTTCAATGCACGTACAACATATGTATTCGATACAGCACAAATTGCATCAGCCTTCGAATACGCATAATTAGCAATCGCAGTAAAAGGGCTAAACAATAAAGCACTAACAAATGGAATATTTAAAACCATCCTAAAAGCTTCTGGCCATAAGTCTTGAACATCAATAACAAATTTAACACCATTCTTTTTACAAAATTTCGCCGTCATATACGCTGCCGTTAACGATGGCATTGCACAATATATAACATCTGGTTTTTCTATTGTTTCCAAATATTTTGCCACATTTTTTCCCCACGCGTAATGACTTAAAAAACGTTTTACACATACATTACGATGATATCCTGGTTCCTTTAAAAAAGTTATTTTAAATGGCCATTTAGCTACCGTACTATCCCGTTTTTCTTTTTTTGTATGGAAGAAATTGCTTGTTATAAATTCAACAGTATTCTCTTTAGACAATTCGTTAGCAATATATAAAAAGCGATCATTATCATTTGAAGAGAAATCCATTGCAAAATTGGAAATAATAACAATATTCATAACTTTTTGCATGATAATCAAAAATTAATTATCATCTCCATCCTTTCCTACACTTCAAAACCTCTTCACCATAATCTCATTATATTTCATCATAAAAACGCCATCTTCATAGTTCTCACCGAGAATACTCTCATTCGCTTCCCCTTTCAAATTATTTACAATGAATTTCATATGGTTAGCACCGCACTCATATGCATGTGGATATCCTCCTCCGAAACGAGGATTAACTTCGCTAATATAATACTCGCCATCTATGTCAAAAATATCAATGTCAATCGGTCCACTATAACCAATTTCAGATACAAAGCGTTTAATTAATTCAAATAATTTTTTATTTTTAAATGACTCCGCCTTATCCGTCTCACCTGCACGCATTAAAAGCTTCTTCTTTGTAAAAATTGATACGACTTCCCTGCTCACCATATCAATATATACATCCGCTCCAATTTCTTGCCCATCAAGGAATTCTTGAATCATAAGTTCCCTACTATGTGCAAACAATAATTCTATCGTTTCTTGATCATAAACCTTTGAAATAGCAATACTTGCACTACCTCTTACTGGCTTTACAAATACTGGATATTTTATCTTGTTTAATCTTATATCCTCATAAAACTTTTCCTTATCCGTATAAGATTTAGCGCATTTATAACCATGCTTCACTAACCAACAATACATTTCAAATTTATCCAAGGACATTTCACAAAGTTCGTATGAAGAACCCACAACCTTTGTCCCTATTGCTTCAAATTTTTCTCTGTTTTTTGCTAACAAAGACAGTTCTGGATCTATAAGACTAAGTACACCATCAATCATTTCTTTTCTGCAGATGTCAAGAATCACATCTAAATACCCAGGTGCCGTCATTCTCGGAACTGTATAAAACTTATCTGCTTCATAAATAGAAGGTGCCAGATTACTCATATCTGTACAAATAACGTTTCCTTGTCCTGCTAATGTTTTTTTAAAATATTGAACAATTTTATTTCTTGTTCCAGAACTTAAAATTAAAATATTCATATTGTTAATCCCCAACTATTGAATTTATAATATATTGCTCTGGCTTCCATGCTTTACGCACCAAGCTCAATTTGTTATTTTCTTCAACATAAACATCTGGAAAATATTTAATAAATAACGGTGTCAAACACATTGTATATGCACCAACTTTATCATAAATAATTTGATCGCCTATTTTTAGTGTTTGACCATTTTTCACTTCAAACAAACGATCATGTTCCATACATGTATAACCGCAAATAATCTGTTTGGGATGAATTTTTGTTTCTTCTTGCAATCTAAAAGAATGAAAATAGGAACTTTTCGTCATTAACGGATCAATACTCGTTCTAGTGCCATCTGTAACAACAAATCTATTATATTCCGTATCTTTTACATCAACTACAGTTGTAACATAACTAATGGGAGCTCCAATCACAGCCATTCCAGGTTCAACAATGATTTTAGTTTTCTCCTTTGTAAAACACTCCAATAAAATACTTTCCATCATTGCAAAATACTCATCAAATTGTGGTTTATTCGACAATCCCCCAAAAAATCCTCCCCCAATATCAATATACTCAAGCGTTAATTCAAACTCTTTCTGAATTCTGCAAGCTAATTTTGCTATTGCTCTATAAATATCTAAACCTCTTGATTTTGAACTCGTGTGAAAATGTATCCCTGCAATTTTAACTTTCTTTTTACGAAGAATATCTAAAGCTTTCGCAAACTCTCCATTTTCATAGCAAAAGCCAAAACGTCCACCATCGATTGGGCATTGCGACTGTCCTGGGCACATTTTTTCTATGTCGAAATTGATACGAATCCCAACAGTTCGATGCTCCTCTTCTATCTCGTCTAGCCAATAAATTTCTCTTTGCGAATCAATATTAACAATACAATTATTTTGAAGTGCTTCTATAAAAGTTTCCTTTGTCTTAATTGGGCCATTATAGATAATTTTATCTTTTTCTATTCCCACAAGTTTTGCCAGATTGTACTCATCTTCAGATACCGTTTCGGCATAACATCCTAAAGAATCAAAGTGCTTAATAATCCATGGAAGAGCATTCGTCTTATACGAATATCCAATGATATAATTATTCCAATGTTTTTCTAATGTATCAGCTAATTTTTTTAAATTGTCATCTAATTCTTTTTTATGTATCACATAATATGGAGTTTTAACCCCATTGTACATTTCATTAATTTGTTCCATTAAAATCCTCCATCGTATCTGAAGTTGCCGATGATATTCCATCCTGCCTAATAAATGCCTTTTCAATTGTTTGAAAAACTATTTTTAAATCTCCTAAAAAAGTAATCTTTTCTACATATTGACAATCAAGTTCAAATCTATGCGTCCATGTAATCGAATTTCTTCCATTTACTTGTGCATAACCAGAAAGTCCTGGTCTTACATCATGCCTATGTCTCTGCTCTTCTGAATAAAGTGGTAAGTATTGAACCAGTAATGGTCGTGGTCCGATTAAACTCATATCGCCTTTTATAATATTAAACATTTCCGGAATCTCATCAAGGCTAGTTTTTCTCAAAATACGCCCATATTTATTTAACCGAATACTATCTGGCAATAAATTCCCAGCCTTATCCGTTCTATTATCCATAGAACGAAACTTTATCAATTTAAAAATTTTTCCATCTTTTCCTGGTCTTTCTTGCGTAAAAAATGGATTCCCTCGCATAAAAATTATTCCAAGAACTATAAGAATTACATATAACCAACTAAACGCAATTACAACAAGTATTCCGCATAAAAAATCTATTGGTCTCTTAAAATATTTTTCATAAGGTCCATATGGTTTATGATTCTCCATATTCACCTCCTCATATAATCAAGTGTTTTTTATTGAAAATTCAAGGTTTTCCAACCTTTTATATCTCAGTAAATAAACCACAGCTATGAGCATTTCGATGTATCAGG
>ERZ837487.1951-NODE-1951-length-22762-cov-6.105254_pt1 | contig 22762 bp, 24 predicted proteins | sample MGYA00519911_ERZ837487 | MGnify/ENA primary metagenome ERZ837487 (study PRJEB31850, sample SAMEA3708818) | human gut metagenome | biome: human gut; feature: human-associated habitat; material: faeces | place: China | collected 2014 ... | reverse complement strand
CCTACGGCCTGCTCAAGAGCGAGAACGGCGTCCACCGTCTGGTGCGCGTCTCTCCGTTTGACGCCAACGCCCGCCGCCAGACCAGCTTCGCCTCGCTGGAAGTGATGCCTGAGCTGGACAACACCATCCAGGTGGACATCCGCCCCGAGGACATTGAGATGCAGGTCTACCGCTCCTCTGGTGCCGGCGGCCAGCACATCAACAAGACTTCTTCCGCAGTCCGTCTGATCCACAAGCCCACCGGCATCGTGGTCAGCTGCCAGACCCAGCGCAGCCAGTTCCAGAACCGTGACTACGCGATGGAAATGCTGAAAGCGAAGCTGTATCAGATCGCAAAGCAGCAGCACATGGACAAGATCGAGGACATCAAGGGCGTCCAGAATGAGATCGCTTGGGGCCACCAGATCCGCAGCTATGTCTTCATGCCCTATACCATGGTCAAGGATCACCGCACCAACTACGAGACCGGCAACGTCGATGCCGTGATGGACGGCGACCTCGACGGATTCATCTTCGCTTACCTGAAAGCCGCTTCCCGTGGCGAGCTGCAGGACACCTGATCATCCCTGTAAATAACAAAACCGCTCATGCGTTCTTCACACGAAGACTGCATGGGCGGTTTTTCTGCTGTTTATGATTCAGTGTCCCGCTTTGCTGGGAATCTCCTGCAACTCAAAACGGTACTCCTGCGGGCAATCCGGGTACTTTTCTTGATCCACCTTGCTCAAAAACATCTCCAGCGGGCGGAGCCAGAGCCCGCCGTCGCCGTAAAGCTTCCGGTAAATGACAAACGGGGCCCCAGTCTCGGAGTCGTTGGCGACCCCCTCCACCAGATAATAGTCCCCTTTGAAGTGGCGGTATACCCGCCCGATCTGCAATTCACGCATGAGCAAAACTCCTTTAGGCTAGGTCTGCCAGAATATCCGGCCAGAGAGCCTCTTCCTGCCGCTGGGCCGCGAAGAAACAGTCCAGATACATTTTGTTGGCAGCGGCCAGAATGGTGCTGCGGAGGAGCCGTTTCTCGGTGGCGGCATCCACGGCGAGGTCCCGGATGGTATTGCGCGCCCCGAACACAAAGGGCAGGCAGTTTTCCATCTCGTCGCAGAAGTAGTTATAGGCTTCCTCGGCGGTGCAGTGCGCGCGCTGCATCTGGAACAGCGCGTCGATGTTTTCCATCGAGAGCACGGTCTTGGAAACCGCAATATACATGAGAGAAGCAAGCTGCTCCCGGGTATACTTCTTTTTGACGGGGTGACTGATGATGCCTTTCTTCACATAGTTGCTCACCATGGAGGGGGTGAGCTCCACCCCGGGGAAATCCCGGAAATAGCCGTTGATGAACTGGACGGTCTGGTCCAGATACAGCCCCACCTGGGGCAGGTCACTGTACCGGGGCAGGGCAAAGCCTGCGGCACAGGCCGCAACGCGGCGGTTCAATTCCTGTTTCATGCTGCCAGTATAGCGCATTTTAAAATGAGGGTCAACGGGAAAACAAAAACTTTTTAAATAATTTTTGAAATCTGTTGACAGGTTTTTGAAAAACTGATATAGTGTTTTTACAACCAGAGAAAAACGCGGCAGACGTCCGCTTGTAAGATAGGGAGAATTGCTATGAAAACCAAGATCGTTGTGGACTCGGCTTCCAGCCTGTACGCATTGAAAGGTGTGGACTTTGCCTGCGTCCCGCTCAAGATCATCACGGACGATGCCGAATATCTGGACGATGGCACGCTGGATACTGTGGGCATGGCCCGGACCCTGCGCACCTATAAGGGTAAAACGTCTACTTCCTGCCCCAATGTCAGCGATTGGCTGGCCGCCTATGAGGGGGCCGATGAGGTCTATGCCATCACCATCACGGGCACTCTCTCGGGCAGCTACAATGCCGCCCAGCTGGCGGCGGAGGAGTACCAGCAGGAGAACCCCGGCAAGCGGGTGTTCGTGCTGGACAGCCTTTCCACCGGCCCGGAGCAGTACCTGCTGGCGGAGCACCTGCAGAGCGAGCTTGCCGCCGGGCACGAGTTTGACGCCGTCTGTGAGGAGATGCTGCGCTACCACAAGCACACCCATCTGCTCTTTTCGTTGGAATCGCTGGCCAATCTGGCCCGCAATGGCCGGGTGAAGCCCGCCGTGGCCGCTGTGGCGCGGATGCTGGGCATCCGGGTCATCGGGCAGGCGAGCGAGATTGGCGAACTGGATGTTCTCTGCAAGACCCGCGGGGAACACGGTGCTCTGGAGCGCATCGTGCTGGAGCTCAAGGACCACGGCTACAACGGCGGCAAACTGCAGATCTCTCACTGCGACAACCCTGCGGCGGCCGAGCGCCTCAAGCACATGGTGCAGGCGGTCTTTGACGGGGCTAAGGTAACGGTGACGCCCTGCGGCGGCCTGTGCAGCTACTATGCAGAGCTGGGCGGCCTGCTGGTGGGCTATGAGGACGGCGAAGCCTGAGCTTGATAAAACTGGAAAAACGCGCTATACTATCTTCATTCCAAAAAACTGACCGGGGAGAGAGGTGGCGCGGATGTTCTTTCGACTGCCGATCGTAAAATTTTTCAGCAGACTTCTCAACAGGGCTACCATTACGGTGGCCCTTGTTCTGTTGCAGGCGGGCTGGCTGCTCTGGGCGTTCAGCTACCTGACCACAGGCCGGATATGGGTCAATGCGGCACTCCGGCTGCTCAGTCTGTTCATCGTGCTGTATCTGGTCCGCAAGGATGAGGACAGCTCTTATAAGATCATCTGGATCGTTCTGATCGGTCTGCTGCCGCTGCTGGGCGGAGCCCTGTATCTGGTGTTTGGCAACAAAGCACCCTCCAAAGGGATGCGCCGCCGGATGCAGAGCGTGGAGAAAGCCCACACGGGAGATCTGGCCCAGCAGCCCGGGCCGGCGCGGCAGCTGGCGGGGGATCATTTTTCCGGCCTGAGCCGCTATGTGGCCCGGTACGGTCCGTTCCCGGTATGGGATAAGACACAGGCGCGGTATTTTTCCTGCGGAGAGGCCATGTACCCGAAGCTGCTGGCCGATCTGGAAAAAGCCGAGAAATTCATCTTTCTGGAATACTTCATTGTCCGCTCCGGCAAAATGTGGAGTGGCGTGGAAGAGATTTTGATGCGCAAGGCCGCGCAGGGGGTGGATGTCCGCCTGATCTACGATGATTTTGGCAGTCTTCTGGGCCTGCCCAAGGATTTCGTGGTCCGGATGGAGCGGCATCACATCCGCTGCATCCCGTTCAACCCGGTGGTGCCGCTGGTCTCCGTGGTGATGAACCACCGGGATCACCGCAAGATCGTGGTGGTGGATGGCAGTGTGGCCTACACGGGCGGCGTCAACCTGGCGGATGAATATATCAACGCGGAAAAACGCTTTGGCTACTGGAAAGATGCCGCCATCCGGCTGGAAGGAGCCGCTGCCTGGAATTTTACGGTCACATTCCTCAACGTCTGGAACGCGTTCCGCCCCAGTGAGACGGATTATACCCCCTTTGCCCCAACGCCGGAGCAGCTGCCCGAGACTTCGGACGGGCTGGTGCAGCCCTACGCGGACAGCCCGCTGGACGAGGAAAACATGGCTGAGACGGTTTACCTGAACATTCTGGCCCAGGCCAAGCGCTATGTCTATCTCTATACGCCCTACTTCTCCGTGGGGCAGGAGCTGCTGGGGGCCATGAAAGGCGCGGCCAAGCGGGGCGTGGACGTCCGGCTCATCCTGCCCGGCATCCCGGACAAAAAGCTGGTCTTCCGGCTGACCCGCTCCTACTATGTGCCTCTCCTCCGGGCCGGGGTGAAAATATACGAGTACACGCCCGGTTTCCTCCACGCCAAGTGCTATGTCAGTGACGACCATGTGGCCGTGGTGGGCAGCATCAATATGGATTACCGCAGTTTGTTCCTCCACTTTGAGTGCGGCACCCTGCTTTACCGCAACAGCCAGATCCTGGCCCTGCGGGACGATGCCCTCAACACCCTGCGCAAATGCCGGGAAGTGCAGCTCTCGGACTGCCGAACCAACCTGCTGGGCACCCTGCTGGACAGTGTGCTCCGCCTGCTCAGCCCTCTGATGTGATTCGGTTGGATTCTGAACCATGAATATTCTTGGGAGCCTCCGGGTAAACTTTCCCCAAAAGCCTCCGCTTGATCAGGGCGGATGGAAAGGGGAGCGTAACAAATGAAACTGAAACACACGGCGCTTTGGAGCGGAGTGGTGGCAGCGGCGCTGCTGCTGACGGCCTGCGGCAAATCGAATTCCGGCTCCGGCAGTATGAGCTCGTCCGGCATGAGCAGCAGCACCGCCAGCACGGCTCAAAATGGGGCCTGGAAAACCGGCCTGGGAGTCCTGACCGAGACAACGGACGACCACCGCACAGGCAAGATCGACCTTGTGGCGGCGGCTGTCCTGCTGGACGGTGAGGGGAAGATCATCGACGTGACCTTTGATGAGCTGGAGAGCACCATCTCTGCCGATGGCAGCGGGGTGCTCTCCATGCCTACGGATTACCGCACCAAGCGCCAGAAAGGGGACGATTACCCGTTGGCGGCGGCCTCCGGCATCAAAAAAGGGTGGACGGAGCAGGCGGATGCCTTTGCCGACTACCTCAAAGGGATGACAGCCGAAAAAGTTGCCAAGCTGGAGACGGAGGAAGACGGGAAGACCAAGGATGCCGACCTGCTTTCCAGCTGCACCATTGCCATTGACGGTTACCGGGACGCCGTTGCGAAGGCCTGCGCCAACGCCGAGGCGCTGGGTGCCGCCAAAGGCGACCGGGTCTCGCTGGGGATTGAGGCAGCCAACGCTTCTTCGGACGTGACGGCCACCGATGACAAAGATGTCAACGCGCAGGTGGATGTGACGATCGTGGCCCTGACCGCCGATTCCGATGGCCGGGTGACCAGTGCCATCGGGGATATGGCGGAGCCCGCCCTGACCGTGATGTCGGACGGCAATGTCATGGCTCCGGACGCCGTGAAAACCAAGCTGGAGCAGGGCGAAAGCTACGGGATGCGGGGTGCTTCCTCTCTGGGCAAGGAGTGGTACGAGCACAGCGAGGGCTTCTGCTCTTACCTCAAGGGAAAGACCGCTGCAGAGATCGCAAAGCTCCCGGCGGATGGCTCGGATGCGGACTTGGCTGCCCTGTGCACCATTGATGTGACCGAGCTGCAAAAAGCCGCCGCCAAAGCGCTGGAAGAAGCAAAATAAAGGATGATTTTTGAAGCCGCTCTGCAAAGGGCGGCTTTTTGCGATGTTTTGGAGGAAACTTTGGCAGAATGCTCGAAGTTGCGGCGTGCTATTTGGATAGAATGCCAGCCAAAGAAATGGTATACTAAATATGATACGGCCATTGGGCCGGAACGGAAAAGGAGAAACGAACATGAAAACGAAATTTGGCATCGTGGGCTGCGGTTTCCTGGGCAATATCGTGGCAGACGCCTGGAAAAACGGTCTGTTGGAGGATTATGAGCTGGTGGGTGTCACCAGCCGTACCCCTGCTTCCAGCGAGAAAACCGCTTCCAACGTAGGCTGCAAGGCCTGTGCGGATGTGGAAGAGCTGCTGGCATTGGAGCCGGAGTACATTGTAGAGACGGCTTCGGTGGAGGCGGTCCGTGCCATGGCCATCCCGGTACTGCGCCGGGGGGTCAACCTTGTGATCATTTCCATTGGTGCCTTTGCGGATCTGGATTTCTACGCACAGGTGCAGCAGGCCGCCCGGGAGGGCGGGGCAAAGGTGCATCTGGCCAGCGGCGCCATCGGCGGCTTTGATGTGCTGCAGACCGTTACCCTGATGGCGCGGGCCCGGCAGCTGAGTGAGACAGCAGGCATCGAGACGCACACGGGGGCCAAGGGCTTCCGCAACACGCCGGTGTGGGCTGACCACCTGCTGACAGATACCGAGAAGACAACGGTGTTTACCGGCAACGCCAAGCAGGCCATTGCCACATTCCCGCGCCGGGTCAATGTGGCGGTCGCTACCTCGCTGGCCACCACGGGCCCGGAGATCACCGGCGTGACCATGCACTCGGTGCCGGGCTGGGTGGGCGATGACCACCGCATCACGGCCGAGATCGAGGGTGTCAAGGCAGTGGTGGACATCTGCTCCAGCACCAGCGCCATTGCAGGCTGGAGCGTTGTCTCCCTGCTGCGCAATCTGGCTTCGCCTGTCTGCTTCTATTAAAAAGGAGGAACTTTGCCATGTTTGAAAAACTGGTTGCCATTGAACCTGTCAGCCTCATCCCGTCCGCTGAAGAAAAACTGCATGATTATGCTAAGGAAGTCGTCCTTTACCGGGATATTCCGGCGGATGACGAAGAGATCGTCCGCCGCATCGGGGACGCGGATGCCGCCCTGTTGAGCTATACCTCCCGCATGGGCAAAAATGTCATTGAGCGCTGCCCCAACCTCAAGTACATTGGCATGTGCTGCAGCCTCTACTCGGAGGAGAGCGCCAATGTGGACATCGCATATGCCCGCCAGCACGGCATCAAAGTGCTGGGCATCCGAGATTACGGCGATAAGGGCGTGGTGGAGTATGTGCTCCACGAGCTGACTGGTCTGCTCCATGGCTTTGGAATGCCCATGCTGCGGGACGAGCCGGTGGAGATCACCGGCCTGAAAGTGGGCATCGTGGGCCTGGGCGTTTCCGGTAAAATGATCGCCGATGCACTGGCCTATCTGGGGGCCGACATCTCCTACTACAGCCGCACCCGCAAACCGGAGGCCGAGCAGCAGGGGATGCAGTACAAGCCGCTGGCCCGGCTGCTGGCCGAGAGCGAGGTGGTGTTTACCTGCCTGAATAAAAATGTCCTGTTGCTGGGCAGGGAAGAGTTTGCCCGGCTGGGTGCGGGAAAGGTGCTGTTCAACACTTCCATCGGCCCCGGCTTTGATTCCGCTGCCCTGGAAGCATGGCTGGACCAGCCCGGCACTTATTATTTCTGTGACACCCGCGCCGCAGCCGGCCCGGTGGCCGAAGGCTTCTTTGAGCGGCCCAATGTCCACTGCGCCAATGTCTCGGCAGGCCGCACCAAGCAGGCCTTTGTGCTGCTGAGCCAGAAAGTGCTGGCCAACATTGAGGCGGCGCTGGCAGAGTAACCCCGCGGTACTTGTGCAGATTCACCGCCATAAGGGCGGAATGACCCTCTCAAACCGTCAAACTGCGAAAAAACGCGTTTGCCTCTTGCAAAACGGAGGCAAACGCGTTATTCTATAGTCACAGTTTAACAATTTAGCATGGTAAAGCGGTGAAACGAAGCCGCCCGCCCCGATCGGTACGGGGCTGGTGCCATGGGACAATGAGAGGGGAATATCTTATGAAACGAATCGTATCTGCATTTTTGGCCGGTGCCATGGCACTGAGCCTGGCTGCCTGTGGTGGTGCTTCCAGCACGGCTGCTTCTTCCACGGCTTCCAGCGCGGCGGCTGGTTCTGCCGCTGCTTCCGCTGTCTCGGACGCGGACAGCGACCTGGCCTACATCCAGTCCAACGGCAAGATGGTCATTGGCTACACCGTGTATGAGCCCATGAACTACACCGATGCTGACGGCAACTTTACGGGTTTTGACACCGAGCTGGCAACCGCCGTCTGCGAGAAGCTGGGCGTGGAGCCGGAGTTCGTGGAGATCAACTGGGACACCAAGGAGACCGAGCTGGCCGCCAAGAGCATCGACTGCATCTGGAACGGCCTGACCCTGACGGATGACCGTGAGGAGAACATGGCCTGCACCAAGCCCTACGTCAAGAACGCACAGGTCGTTGTGGTCAAGGATGGCACCGAGTACACCTCCACCGCGGACCTCGTGGGTAAGACCGTGGTCGCCGAGGCCGGTTCCGCCGGTGAGACCACCATCCAGGAGGACGAGAACCTGGCACAGGCCGATTACGTTTCCAAGAGCGTCCAGACTGACTGCCTGATGGAAGTCGCCGCCGGCACCGCCGACGCTGCTGTGCTGGACCTGACCCTGGCTTCGGCCATGATCGGCGAGGGCACGGACTACGCCAACCTGAAAATGGTGGACGAGCTGAACGTGGAAGAGTACGGCGTGGCATTCCGCAAGGGCAGCGATGTGGCCGCCGCTGTGGACACCGCCTTTGACGAGCTCAAGGCCGATGGCACCATGGGCGCTCTGGCCGAGAAATATGGTCTGACTCTGGCGGAGTAAAAACCGAACGTACGTTTGAATTGATGGGTGTGTATTTGTGGCTGTGATTCTTGAGCGCCTTTCCGGCGCGTTTCTGCTCAACTGTGAGCTCTTTTTCTGGACACTGGTGTTCTCCCTGCCGCTGGGGCTGGTGGTGGCGTTTGGCTCTATGAGCCGCTGCGCCCCCCTGCGCGGGGCCGTCAAGACGTTCGTCTGGATCATCCGCGGCACCCCGCTGATGCTTCAGATCATCGTCATCTATTTAGGCCCGGGCCTGATGGGCTTCAATAACCCCTGGCCCTCCGGCTCCAATGGCCGTCTGGTGGCGGCGGTGGTGGCTTTTGCCATCAACTACGCCTGCTACTTCTCGGAGATCTACCGCGGCGGCATCGAGGCGGTGCCCAAGGGCCAGACTGAGGCCGGGCAGGTGCTGGGCATGACCAAGACCCAGATCTTCTTCAAGGTCACACTGCTGCAGGTGGTCAAACGGATCCTGCCGCCCATGGGCAATGAGATCATCACGCTGGTCAAGGATACCTCGCTGGCCAACACCATTGCAAACAAAGAGATCATCATGATGGCAAAGGAATACAGCGCAAAGGGCCTCATCTGGCCGCTGTTTTCCACCGCGATCTTCTTCCTGGTCTTTGTGGGAGCCCTCACGCTCCTGCTCAACTGGGCCGAGAAGAAGATGGACTATTTCCGCTGCTGAGGAGGGCGAAACATTATGGCATTACTCGAAGCCTCCGGCATCGGGAAAAATTTTGAGGACACCAAGGTCCTCAAGGACATTTCACTGACTTTGGAAAAAGGCGAGGCGCTGGCGATCATTGGTTCCTCCGGTTCTGGCAAAACCACGCTGCTGCGCTGCCTCAACTTTCTGGAGCGGCCGGATACCGGTGTCATCAAGGTCAACGGTGAGACCATGTGGGACGCCGCCGACCCCGCCACCCAGCGGGAGAGCGAGATCCGCAAAAAGCGGCTCCACTTCGGCCTCGTGTTCCAGAACTTTAACCTCTTCCCACAGTACACGGCCCTGCAGAATGTAATGCTGGCCGGAGAGCTGCTGGCAAAGGAGCGGCCGGATTATAAGGCCAACAAAAAGGCCATCCACGCCGAGCTGGAAGCACAGGCCAGAGAGCTGCTGGCCCAGATGGGCCTCTCGGAGCGGGCAAACCACTACCCGCACCAGCTCTCCGGCGGCCAGCAGCAGCGCGTGGCCATTGCCCGCGCGCTGGCTCTCCACCCGGACATCCTCTGTTTTGACGAGCCCACTTCCGCACTGGACCCGGAGCTGACCGGCGAAGTCCTCCGGGTGCTGCGAGACCTGGCCGATCGGAAGACCACGATGATCATCGTCACCCACGAGATGCACTTTGCCCGCGACGTGGCAGACCGCATCCTCTTTATGGATGGCGGCGTGGTGGTGGAAGAGGGCCCTGCCAAAGAGCTCATCGACCATCCCAAGGAGGAGCGCACCAAACAGTTCCTGGCACACTATTCCGAATAAAACGCATCAGAAAAGCCCGTTCCGTGAAAGCTTCGCGGAACGGGCTTTTTGTGTCATAGGGGAGGAAAATCAGCGCTTGTGGTACTTGCGGTCCTCTTCCTCATAAACCGGCTCACAGGTCAGGTACATGCCCAGCCGTTTGATGGTATCGGTGTCCACGCTGGACAGGATGACGGTCGAGTGCATGTCGCAGCCTTTCAGCTTGGAGAGCTGGCGCAGGGCCTTGGCGGCAGTCTCGTTCTCGGCAGCCGAGCTGGAAAGGGCAATCAGGATCTCGTCGGTATGCAGGCGGGGGTTCTTGCTGCCCAGATAATTGGTTTTCAGGGTCTGGATGGGCTCAATGGCACGGCAGGAGACGAGGTCTTCTTCCTGGTCGATGCCGGCCAGCTTCTTGAGGGCATTCAGCAAGGCAGAGGAAGCAGCACCCAGCAGAGGGCCGGTCTTGCCGGTGACAACGGTACCGTCCGGCAGCTGGATGGCGGCAGCGGGAGCACCGCCGGTCTTCTCGGAGACAGCGTGAGACTGCTGCTCTACCGGGCGGCTGCCCACGGTGAGGCCTGCCTGATTGAGGAGCAGTTCCAGCTTGAACAGCTCACTGCTGGCGTTTCCGCTGACTTTCTGGTCGCACAGGGCCTTGAAGTAGCGGCGGACGATCTCATTGCGGGAAGCCTCGCGGCAGACAGCATCGTCCACAATGCAGTTGCCGGCCATGTTCACGCCCATGTCGGTGGGAGAGTGGTAGGGGCTCTTGCCCGCGATCAGCTCAAACATGGCGTTGACCACCGGGAAGATCTCAATGTCGCGGTTGTAGTTGACAGCAGTCTTGCCGTAGGCCTCCAGATGGAACGGGTCGATCATGTTCACATCGTTCAGGTCGGCGGTAGCGGCCTCGTAGGCCAGGTTGACCGGGTGTTTGAGGGGAATGTTCCAGATGGGGAACGTTTCAAACTTGGCGTAACCGGCCTTGACGCCTCGCTTGTACTCGTGGTACAGCTGGGACAGACAGGTGGCCATTTTGCCGCTGCCGGGGCCGGGGGCCGTGATGACCACCAGCGGGCGCTGGGTCTCGATGTAATCGTTCTTGCCGTAGCCCTCGTCGCTGACGATGCGGGCCACATCGTTGGGGTAGCCGGGGATCTTGTAGTGGCGGAACGTCCGGATGCCCAGCCCGTTGAGCCGCTGCTCAAACTGCTCCACCTCGGGGGCGGCGGTGTACATGGTGATGCAGACACTGCCCACAAACAGGCCAACGCCCTGGAACGCGTCGATGAGGCGGAGCACGTCCAGATCATAGGTGATGCCGTAATCACCGCGAACCTTGCTGCTGATGATGTCCTCCGCGCTGATGACGATGACGATCTCCGCCTGGTCTTTCAGCTGGAGCAGCATCTGCAGCTTGGAATCCGGCTGGAAGCCGGGCAGCACGCGGGAGGCGTGGTAGTCATCAAACAGCTTGCCGCCAAACTCCAGGTAGAGCTTGTTGTCAAACTGGGCAATGCGCTCCCGGATGTGCTGGGACTGCATGAGAAGATATTTATCGTTGTCAAAGCCTTTTTTCATTCGTTGACCCCTCTTCCTGTTTCAATAACACAATGTTAATAGTATACCACACCAATTACGGCTCTGCAATTGGATTCTGCGAGAAAATGACAAAAACCGCAGCCTGCCTGCATAAGATTGCAAGTGGACTGCGGTTTTGAAAATCGGTCAGACGCGCGGCACGGGGGAGGGGATGTTCTCCCGCTCACAGATGGTCTGGACGAATGTCCGTACCTGGGGCAGCTCCGCTTCCCGTCTGCGGTAGAGCAGGTAGGTGGAGCGGGTGAGCGGCGTGCCATCCGCAAAGAAGAGTGGCTCGGCAATGCCGTCAAAGTAGGAGAGGCAGATCTCCGGCACGATGCTCCAGCCCAGACCTGCCTTGACCATGGCCACGCAGGTGGAAAGGCCATCCACATTCAGGATGCTGGAGGGCTCCAGCTTGTGCTCCATCAGCCAGCGGGCTTTCATGCTCTGGTGCTCGGGATTCGCGTCCCGGTCAATGTACCGCAGCTCTTCCAGCGGCGTGTCCGCATTGGTCTTGTTCCGGATGAGACAGACGGATTCCCGCTCCAGCAGGAGTTTGCCCTCGTCCCACTCGCACTCGCCCCGCATGATGGCAATGTGGGGGCGGCCGGTCTGCATCTGCCGCACGCACTCCCGGCTGTGCCCACTGTAGATCTGCAGCTTGACCTCCGGGTAGTGGGTGGTGTATTGCGCCAGCACTTCCGGCAGGCGGTAGGTGGAGTAATCAATGGAAGTAGCGATGCGCAGCGTACCGCTGACGATGCCGCGGCCTTTCTGCAGCCGCTCCCGCAGGTCCTCAAAATCCTTGGTGGTGTGCAGGAATGTCTCTCGTGCCGCCTCCCCGGCGGGTGTCAGGGTCACGCCGTGCTTGCTACGCAGGAACAGGGTGGCACCCAATTCGGACTCCAGGTTCTGTAGCCGCTTGCTCAGGGTAGGTTGTGCCAGATAGAGCTTCTCCGCCGTCCGGGTCAGGTTGCCCGTCTCGGAAAGGGTCAGGAAGATCTGCAGATCTTTTTCATCCATAGCATGTTCCGTCCTTTTTTTGGTCTTTTTTTCAGTATATCGTTTTGTGGACGGATGTGCAAGCCCATGCCGCTCCATCTTACTGGTTGTTGCGGTAGTAGTTGATGAGGCAGCCGTCGGAAATGATCTGGCGCTCAGGCTCGGTCAGGGCACCCGTGGAGACCGGGAACTCAGTGACCGTGCCGTCTGCCTTGACGACGTAAGCGGAGAAGTTGGCCTTATTTTCCAGTACAGCCTGCCGCAGGCCGGGGATGAAGATGTAATCGCCCAGCTCAAAGACCTCGGGGTTCTCCACGAGGAAGGGAGTCATGCCCCAGTTGATGCAGTTGGAGCGATAGCGCTTGGTGGCGTACTGTTTTGCAAAGTTGGCCGAAGCACCCATCACGCGCTGGCAGGAGGCTGCCTGCTCACGGGCGGAGCCGTCGCCGGGCATATTGGCAAAGATGGTGGAGCCGATATCGGTGTTGGCGGGGTCGTTGGCGATGCCAGCCTTGGTCAGGGCTGCGTAGACATTCAGCACTTCCTCGGGCAGAGCCTTGCCAGCCTCACGGTCGCGCTCGATCTGGCGCATGACCTTGCTACGGGAGACGTACTGGGGATCGCGGCGGCTCAGAGCGAACTCCGACAGGCGCTCGGGGTTGGAGCGATAAGAAGAAGTCTCACCGGAGGGGATCAGCTCATCAGTGGTGGTGACGGGGTCGGTGATGTAGGAGCAGACCTTGACCAGCAGGTCGTCGGTCAGGGCAGGCATCTCAGGCCAGTCCTTGATGTTGGGGCCGAAACGCAGCTCGGTTTCCGGCTCGGCATGGCCCCAGCCGTTGTAAACACGCTTTGCGTAAAGGTTCGCATTGTAGTGGTACTCGGGCTTGGTGTACTCGATGTCCAGATCGGTGGCAGCGGTCAGCTTGCCGCCGTTGGCAGCGGTAGCGGCGATGGAACGTGCATCCATCAGCGCCACGGCACTCATCTGGCCCTCGCCCGGCTTGGAACCCTCACGGTTGGGAAAGTTGCGGGTGGTGTGGCGGATGGAGAATTCGCCGTTGGCCGGGCAGTCGCCTGCGCCGAAGCAGGGACCGCAGAAGCACTCGCGCATGATGGCACCGGCGTCCACCAGGTCGGAGGCGCGGCCATTGCGGATGAGCTCGGCCAGAGCCGGCATGGAGCCCGGGTAGATGCTCAGGGTAAAGGCACCGTTGCCGCAGCTCTTGCCGCGCAGGATGTCGGCAGCGGCGCAGATGTTATCGAACGTGCCGCCGGCGCAGCCTGCGATCTCGCCCTGATCCACCCAGACAGCGCCATCGTGGTACTTGCTGTCGAGGTCCATCTTCGCGCCCTTGATCTGCTTGTTGGCCTCTTCCTGCACCGCATGGAGGATGTCGGCGGCGTTGGCCTGCAGCTCGTGGATGGTGTAGGTGTTGGAGGGATGCATGGGCATGGCGATGGTGGACTCGACGGTGTCGAGGTCGATGTAGACGCAGCCGTCGTAATAAGCCACCTCAGCGGGGTTCAGCTTCTTATAGTCCTCGGGACGGCCATGGACCATGTAGTAGCGCTGGGTCTGCTCGTCGGTCACCCAGATGGAGGACCAGCAGGTGGTCTCGGTGGTCATGACGTCGATGGCGTTGCGGTACTCGATGGGCAGGCCTGCAATGCCGGGGCCGACAAACTCCATGACCTTGTTTTTCACATAGCCTTTCTTGTAGACGGCGCCGCAGATGCTCAGGGCAATATCATGGGGGCCGATGCCCGGACGGGGCTTTCCGGTCAGATAAATGGCGATGACGCCGGGACGGGCGAAATCGTAGGTGCGGCCCAGCAGCTGCTTGGCCAGCTCGCCGCCGCCCTCACCGACAGCCATGGTGCCCAGAGCGCCGTAGCGGGTGTGGGAGTCAGAGCCGAGGATCATCTTGCCGCCGCCTGCCATGGTCTCGCGGTTGTAGCTGTGGATGTTGGCCATGTTGGTGGGCACATAGATGCCGCCGTACTTGTGAGCGGCAGACAGTGCGAACTTGTGGTCATCCTCGTTGATGGTGCCGCCGACGGCGCACAGGCTGTTGTGGCAGTTGGTCAGGACGTAGGGCAGTGGGAACTGCTTCATGCCGGAAGCGCGGGCGGTCTGGATGATGCCGACATAGGTGATGTCGTGGCTGGTCATGGAGTCGAACTTCAGGCGCAGATTGTCCATGTCATCGCTCTGGTTGTGAGCCTTCAGGATGCCGTAAGCCATGGTGCCCTTGGCGGCCTCTTCCTTGGTGGTATTAATGCCGGACTTCTGAGCGACCTCTTCCGGGCAGGAACAGATGGTTTCACCGTTCACGAGGTAGATGCCGTTGTCATACAGTTTGATCATAGCAGATATTTCCTTTCTAAAACCGGGTGGCATTTATACTCTCTTTCATCCCATGGGGGATATTCTTTCTGACCATAGAATACCGCACTTTTATCATTCTGTAAAATAGCTGGTTTTTATCGTGAACCATTCTATTTTTAGATGATTCAGCAAATGAAAACAGCCTCGAAATGAAAACAGCCTCGGCAGGGGAGACTGCACGGGGCCGTTTTCACACTCGGTTTCTGTGGCAGCCCGCACCAGAACGATGGGATTGGAGACATCCAGTATGATATTTGTAAAATACGGAATTTTCATCACATCCATTCCCCGGAAGAATGGATGCAAAAAGGCCGCCCATCCCCCGGCGGGAGGAAAAAAGCGGCCATTTGAAAAATAGATTCAGTTTTTGTGTTCCAGCGTATCGCGGAGAGCCTCGTGCTCCTCGTGCAGTTCCTCTTTCAGCAGGTGGTCGATCTCGCCTGCTTCCTGCCGGATCTCGGCAAGATCCTGCTCAATGGCGGGGTTGGCCTCCAGATCTTCCCGAATGAACATCAGCGCGAAGCAGATGACCAGCAGCAGGCAGGACCACCAGATGGCCCGGGTGGCAAAATGCTCCACGGCCACCCAGCCAAGGCCCGCACCCACGCCAAACAGGAAGATGATGCCCAAATAATGGAAAACTTTGCGCAGGGCTTTGGGGTCGTGCTTGACGATCCAGACAGCCAGAGCTTCCATGCCGCTGCGCATGTTGCCGATGCACATGGTGCTGGCATATGCATAGCCGTTCACCTTGCGGAACGTCTGTACCTGCATGGCGCAGGAGAACGAGACGATGGCGTTGGCCAGCAGGTTCAGCTCCTGCGGGAAAAATCCCACGCTGAACAGGAGCAGGATCTCTGCCAGAACGATCATCTGCCGCCAGTGCAGGGCTTTCAGGCTCTGGAAGTGTTCCCGGAACAGTTCCGCCGCCAGAATGCCGGAAGCGAAAGCGACCAGCGGGATCAGGTAATGAAGCGCTGTGAGAAAATCTCCGGTAAACAGGTGCTGGCTCAGCAACACGATGTTGCCCGTCTGGGCATTGGCGTAAACCTTGCCGCGGAAAAAGTAGGTATATGCGTCCTGTAAGCCGCCTGAAAGGGACAAAAACATGGCCGTGACGAACGATTCCGACATCTGGCCGTGCAGCAGGCGCTTGGACGCCGAGCTGGTCTGCATGGAGTATTCCACCTCTCTTGAATTTCAAAGACTGCCGCCGCAAAAGGCAGCTCCTTTATTATAAGCACATTCGGCAAAAAGCACAAGATAGATTCCGGGGTATGGCTGACATGTGGAAATGATATGCCAACCAAAGGCGGACTCTGCATTTTTGCATTCTGGAGCCGGATGTGCTAGAATAAGGCCACACAATTCTGAACAATGCCAAAGGAGAGCATCCTATGCCGAATATCATCGAGATCACCGATTTTCACGCCCCGGAGTTGGACCCCTACGCCCGGCTGACCCAGAACCAGCTGCGCAATCGTCTGGAGCCGGATAAAGGCATCTTTATTGCCGAGAGCCCCAAAGTTATTTCCCGGGCGCTGGATGCAGGCTATCAGCCGCTCTCCCTTTTGATGGAGCGCAAACAGATCACCGGTCCGGCGGCAGAGATCCTGACCCGCTGCGGGGATGCTCCTGTTTACACGGCGGATCGAGAGCTGCTGGCGGCTCTGACGGGCTTTGAACTTACCCGGGGCGTGCTCTGCGCATTCCGCCGTCCGGCACCCCGTTCCGTGGAAGAACTCTGCAAAAATGCCCGGCGGGTGGCTGTTCTGGAGGGCATTGTGGATTCTACCAACGTGGGGGCCATCTTCCGCAGTGCAGCGGCCCTCAACATGGATGCCGTCCTCATCAACCCCTCCTGCTGTGACCCGCTCTGCCGCCGGGCGGTGCGGGTGAGCATGGGAACGGTCTTTCAGGTGCCCTGGGCGCAGATCGGCCAGACGCCCGCCGACTGGCCGGAAAAGGGAATGGAGCAGCTCCATGCGCTGGGCTTCAAAACGGCTGCCATGGCCCTGAGTGACCGTTCTGTCAGCATCGACGACGAACAGCTGGCCAAGGAACCCAGGCTTGCCATCGTGCTGGGCACCGAGGGCGACGGCCTGGCCCGCTCCACCATTGCCGCCTGCGATTACACGGTCAAGATCCCCATGTCCCACGGGGTGGATTCGCTCAATGTGGCGGCAGCCAGCGCCGTGGCGTTCTGGCAGCTGGGCAAACAGTAAAACGGGTTATTTTGCGCTCTTACCGGAAATTCTGGCTTTGAACCCCTCCCACAGGGGCACGACTTTTTCCCGGGGCAGGTAGTAGTTGACGGCCAGCGCCACGATCACGCCCACGGCTGTGTCAAAAATACGGTTGAGCGAGTAGGAAATATAGGTCTCCACCGGGGTGCTGAACAGCACGATGCAGAGCACCACGCCGCCCGGCTGGACACCGCCCGGCCAGAAATAATTGCACAGCAGGATCAGGATCACAACGCCCACGCCCAGCAGCAGCGCCAGAAACACCGTGTGGCCACCCTGTGGGAAGAACAAATACTCACATCGGACAGCATACCATAAAGTCTGCACATTGTTAAGATTCTTAGCCAAAGTAGAAAAAATAACGAGGCTGTTTGGGGTAAGACAAAAAGCCCCCTGCACCCGTGTGGCCGCAAATGGCCGCTGGGGCAGGGGACGTTCTCTTTGTAAAAATTGCAAAAGGTCAGTTTTTTTCTTCGGTCAATTTGGTAATGAGCATCTGATAGATCTCATTGCCTTTCAGGATGAACTGCTTTTTGACCAGCTCGGCGCTCAGACGGTCCGGGGTGCCCAAATCCAGGCAGAACAGCTCCTGGTCCAGCGCTTTGACCGTGCAGCGGACGGAGCAGTGGCCGTCCGCTTTCTCGGTAATGCGGGCACTGTATTCCGCTTCCTTGCGGGCCCAGGTCTGGGCCCGCAAGACGGCAGCCACGGCCCGCTCCCGCACACTGCGGGGCAGATCGTAGGCCAGCTCCTGCGCTACCTTGCGGCCTTTCTCCGTGATGGCGTAGCGGTCGTTCTGCAAAGTGACAAGGCTCTGCCGGGTAATATCGTCCAGACAGGAGCCGATCTCAAAGTAATTGACCAGCGCTTCCTCCATCAGGGCGTTTTCGATCTCCGCCCGGGTAATGGGCCCGGCATTCTTGACCAGATAGCACAGCAGCAGCCGGATCTCGGTGCTGTTCGTCAGCCCGCCGGGACGTACTCCGGCAGTAAAAGCATCGTTGGCGGCCATCGTTCACACATCTCCTCTGGTTTTATTTTCTATTCCACTCTAGTATAAAGGGTTTCAGGCCGGATTGCAAGCCGCAACCGCAAAATCCGTCTCGATCCGTTTGTGGCTCTCCGGGGTGGAGTAGAGCCAGTGATCCAGGTGCCCCTCCGTGATGAAATACCGCAGCTCAAACCGATGGCTCTGGCTCAGGCTGTGGTTGACGATGACCAGCTTGATCTTCATTTTGTCCGGGAGGATATTTTTGATGTAGACACTCACAGGCTGGCCGGGGTGCAGGTCGGGGCAGCTTTCCGCCAACCCGGCCAAGTTGGGCGCGATCTCAATAAAGGTGCCGTATTCCTCCACGCTCCGCACGATGCCCACGACCGTTTCCCCTACGGTAAAAGCGGCGGCGTTCTCGGCCCAGGTGCCCAGCAGCTCCCGGATGGTGAGCACGAACCGCCCCTGTACATCCCGGCTCTTGATGGCGCACAGAATCTGCTGCCCTACGCTGACCCGGTCAGCGGGGGAAGAAATGCGGCTGACGGACATGCAATCAATGGGCAAAAGGGCGCTGATGCCGCAGCCCACATCACAAAACGCGCCAAAGGGTTCAATATGGGTCACGGTGCACGGCAGGATATCGCCGGGCGTCAGGGTGTCGAGATACTCCGCCTTGCACATCCGCTGGGCCTCAGCCCGGGAGAGCCGGTAGAACGGCTGGCCGCTCTCATCGGTATCCAGAGATTCAATGATAAAACAGGTGGGGCGGCCCACCCGTGTCAGCACGGCAATATCCCGCACCGAGCCGTTTTCCGCTCCGTCGGCACACTGGGCAAAGGGCATCACCGCTTTGGTGCCGCCCAGCTCAAAGCGGAGCTGCCGCTGGGTATCAAAGGCGAGGGCGGTGCTCTGCAAAATCTCGCGGTTGGCCATGGCGGCCCGCAGCTCCGCGGGGGAGAGGCGGTTAGCACTGCGGTAGTTGCTTTCGGTTCTGAATGTTTGCATCATCTTTCATTCCTCTTTCTCTTGTGTTTTGCCTGCGGTCCGGCTGGTGGCACCAGGCTGGTACACCATATGCGCAGCCGGCAGCAGATATTTGCATTTTGCACGAGTTTGGTTTATACTATATCTGTATGCGTGGGGTTGTGCCCCGCCCATACGGCCTGTACCACTTTGTACAAGCAGGAGGGATACACTTATGGACATTGCAGTGGGAGATACCATCCTCACCCGCAAAAAGCACCCCTGCGGCGCTGCAAGCTTTGAGGTGCTGCGCGTGGGCATGGATTTCAGGATCCGCTGCACGGGCTGTGGCCGCGAGGTCATGCTGCCCCGCGCAAAAATTGAAAAGAACATCAAAAAAGTCATCAAACCGGGCACGGTGTAGCGCCTTGCAGCTGTCAGCACATTCGGAAATTGTTGTAAGGAGAACTGCCCAATATGCCAAAACTGTTTTCCCAAATGGAGGCGGTCAGCCACCGGTTTGAGGAGCTTTCCATCCGCCTGAACCAGCCGGAAACGGCTGCAGACCCGGCGTTGTTCCGCCGCCTGATGCAGGAGTACCACGAGCTGGAGCCTGTGGTGGACGCCTACCGGAAGCTGGCTACCGCCAAAGATCATCTGGAACAGGCCAAAGCCCTGCTGGAGGGGGAGACCCTCGACGCGGACTTTAAGGAAATGGTACAGCAGGAAGTCAGCGAAAAGAGTCAGGATGTGGCGGAGCTGGAAAATAATCTCAAAATTCTGCTGCTGCCCAAGGATGCAAATGACGAAAAAAGCGTGATCCTGGAGCTGCGCGGCGGAGCCGGCGGCGAGGAAGCGGCCCTGTTTGCCCACAGCCTGATGCGGATGTACAGCATGTACGTCCAGAGCCGGGGCTGGGAGTGGGAAGTGCTCAACCTCAACGAGACCGAGCTGGGCGGCGTGAAAGAGGCCATCATCGCGGTGAACGGGCGGGGCGCCTACAACCGCCTCAAATATGAGAGCGGTGTCCACCGAGTGCAGCGAGTGCCGGAAACGGAGACGCAGGGCCGCATCCACACCTCCACGGCAACGGTAGCCGTAATGCCCCAGGCCGAGGAAGTGGATTTTGCGCTGGACATGAAAGACCTCCGCATTGATACATTCCGCTCTTCGGGTGCCGGCGGCCAGCACATCAACAAGACTTCCAGCGCCATCCGTGTGACACATCTCCCCACCGGCATGGTGGTAGAATGCCAGAACGAGCGCAGCCAGTTCCAGAATAAAGATAAGGCCCTTGAAATTCTGCGCAGCCGCCTGCTGGCCCAGAAGCAGAAAGAGCAGCAGGACGCCATCAATGCCAACCGGCAGGGGCAGGTGGGTACCGGCGACCGGAGCGAAAAGATCCGCACCTACAACTTCCCGCAGGACCGCTGCACGGACCACCGCATTGGCCTGACGGTCCATAATCTGGACAAGATCATGGACGGCAATCTGGATGAGATCATCGATGCGCTTGCCATGCGCGAGCAGGCTGAAAAGCTGCGCCAGCTGGACACGCAAAGCGATAGATAATACGCACGAAACGGTGTAAAGAAACTATACTTTACAGTAGAAAAGAGCGATGATTTGTATGAAAATAAAAACAGAACTTCGCCCGGCGGATGCGGCAGGCATCGCCCGCGGCGCAGAGCTTCTGCGGCAGGGAGAGCTGGTGGCTCTCCCTACGGAAACGGTGTATGGTATTGCGGCCGACGCCCGCAACGGGGAAGCCGTCAAAAAAATCTTTGTGGCAAAGGGACGCCCGCAGGACAACCCCCTCATCGTCCACATTGCAGGCCCGGACATGCTGCCCGGCCTTGTCAGCGAGGTGCCGGAGCGTGCCCAGCTGCTGATGGCGGCGTTCTGCCCTGGCCCCCTGACCATCATCATGCCCCGCGGCCCGGAAGTGGCAGCGGAGTGCTGTGCCGGTCTGGATACCGTGGGCATCCGGATGCCCAGCCACCCGGTGGTGCAGGCCATCATCCGGCAGAGCGGCTGCGCCTTTGCAGCCCCCTCGGCCAACCTCTCCGGCAAGCCCAGCCCCACCAACGCGCAGGACGTCTTTACCGATATGGATGGCCGCCTGCCGCTGATCCTGGATGGCGGCGAGTGCGCGGTGGGCGTGGAATCCACCGTCATCTCGGTGGTGGGCGAGAAGCCCACCCTGTTCCGCCCCGGCCACATTACATTGGAAGAGCTGGAACGCGCCCTCGGCGAGGAAGTGGAAGTTTCCAAAGCCATCCTCGAAAAGCTGCCGGAGGGCGCTGTGGTCCGCAGCCCCGGCATGAAGTATAAGCACTACGCCCCCAAGGCGGATGTGACCCTGCTGGAGGGCAGCTTTGAGCAGTTCAAGGCGTATGTGGACGCCCACGCCGACCAGAACCCTAGCTGCCTCTGCTTTACCGGCGAGGCCGAAAAGCTGGGAGTGCCCTGCGTGGAGTATGGCCGCGAGGGCGATGGTGCCGACCAGGCCAAGCACATCTTCCGGAGCCTGCGCGCCCTGGATGAGCAGGGGGATGCGGTGGTCTATGCCCGCTGCCCCCAGAAAGACGGCCTCTCCATGGCTGTTTACAACCGCCTGATCCGGGCGGCGGCATTCCGGGTGATCAAGCTATGATCACGCTGGGCATTACGGGCCGCAGCGGCTGCGGAAAATCCACGGTCACGTCTATTTTTGCTGCACACGGCGTCCCGCTGGCCGATGCCGATCAGATGTCCCGGGAGATCTTGCTCCCGGGCTCGCCATTGCTGCCCCAGCTGGCGGAGCGGTTCGGGGACGATATCCTCCGGGCAGATGGCACGCTGGATCGCCGCCTGCTGGCAGACCGTGCCTTTGCGACCCCGGAGGGCAAGCAGGCGCTGGATGCGCTGACCCACCCGGAGATCGTCCGCCGTATCCGGCAGGCAAAACAGGCCGCAGAGCAGGCGGGTGCGCCGCTCTTCGTGCTGGATGGCGCTGTCATCGTGGGCACGGCGGCGGAGCCGGAATGCGACCGCCTGGCGGTGGTCACGGCACCGTTTGAGACCAGTGTGGCCCGCATTGCGGCCCGGGACGGCATTTCACCGGAGATGGCTGCCCGCCGCCTGAATGCGCAGACACCCGAAGAAACACTGCGTGCCCATGCGGATTACGTCCTTTGCAACGACGGAGCGCTGGAGGCGCTGGAAGCTTCCGCCAACACACTGTGTGAGCAGCTGCTGGCTGAGGCGGCCGGGAAAGACGGGGTGGCGCGTCCATTTTGAAAAAATTGATGAAAGCCCTGGTGCTTCTGGCGCTGGTGGGGATGGTGGTGCTCTCGGTGCCGTCGGTCCGCCGGGGCGTGGAGCGGCAGCTCTACCCCCGCAAATATCAGGCCCTTGTGGAGCAGTGGGCGCAGGTCTATCAGCTGGACCCGTTGCTGGTCTACTCGTTTATCCGCACGGAGAGCGGGTTTGACCCGGATGCCACCTCTACCGTAGAGGCCCGGGGCCTGATGCAGATGACGGAGGAAACATTCCTCTGGCTGCGGAGCAAGATCGCCCCGGACGAGGACCTGACATTTGGTGACCTCTACGACCCTGCCGTGAGCATCCGGTTTGGCTGCTACTACCTGCACCTGTGCATGGAACGCTACAGCAACGATGTAGCCACGGCAGCGGCTGCCTACCACAGCGGCTGGGGCACGGTGGACACCCTGCTGCAGATGGAGGAGCATTCCTCCGACGGGCAGACCCTGAAAGGCTTCCCGTACAACCAGATGCACCACTATGTGGAAAAGATCACCGCCTGCTACGGCGTGTACACCCGGCTTTACGGCACGCCTTGAGCCGGACAAAATTTGGTAAAACCGGCAGGGAAGACCCGCTGGTTTAAAATATCTAGGATAGAAAACAGAAAGGCAGGAGAAATTCTATGGCAGAAAAAACTCCGAACCAGCAGCTGG
>ERZ837487.1943-NODE-1943-length-22880-cov-63.629310_pt1 | contig 22880 bp, 15 predicted proteins | sample MGYA00519911_ERZ837487 | MGnify/ENA primary metagenome ERZ837487 (study PRJEB31850, sample SAMEA3708818) | human gut metagenome | biome: human gut; feature: human-associated habitat; material: faeces | place: China | collected 2014 ... | reverse complement strand
TGCCCCAGAAAAACAGGTATGGAAGCACGCGACCTCGGTCGTGTGAGACTTCACAATGGCTACAAAATCAAGCAGCTGGTCGAAGACCCGTATGGGGATGCCGTGTACTGGAATGGCTCCTTTTACACATTGGACTACTTCATGCGGAATGTCGGTAATGCAAAAGTGTATTTCGGAAATGTTTTGTATATGAATTAAGAAGAAAAAAGAAGGGCATGGCTTCGGCGGTGTCTTTTTTTTTATTTCATATTGGTGATGTAAAACAAAATTCATCATCGAAAGGAGACATGAGACTATGAAAAAAGAGAAATGTAAAATCATCGAAAAACCTCCTCAGTCTTGAAATTTTTGTGTAAACAAGGAAACAAGAGTTTTAAAGAAAGAATGGAGGTAATATTATGGGACAGAGAAGCCAAATATATATCAGATACAACGTGAATTATGTAAGTGGAGCGGCAACACCAAATCCAAAAACATATAACTGGAAGGGATTAATTGCAAGATATTTTGGATGGAATTATGGCGAAAGAATGATAAGTCGTGCAAGATATGTTATAGAGGAAATCCAGAATGAATTTATGAAATATAAATGGAAGTTTGGAGAAAAAGAGGAACTTGAAAAATTAAAACGATTTTGCGAGACGAATTTTGATATGAAGGATATTGTACTTAGCTCCGATATTCTCAAGGAAGTTGAAGATTATAATGAAGGAGATTTACAGTATTTATTCGATCAGGATAATAATGATGGGCAGCTTTTTATTGATGTGACGGATGTTGGAATTAAATATTGCTTTATGAGCTTTTACAATAAAGGCGAGCCTATGGATGGTGAACATTACATGAAATGGAATTGCGAATGCAAAAATCATCCAGATTGGCATGTGCCATATAAGTACATGAATCGTAAAACAATATCGTATACGGAAAGAAATATTAAAAAGATTGATCAAATGGCTACGCTTATGATGCCAGGAGAAATTAAGTCTTTTGTAGAAGATGATTATTCTTATTTGCTTACATCGGTGTTGTAAAAATGATATTGAAATTATATCACAAACAAAACAAAAGCACAGCTTCGACTGTGCTTTTTTTATTTCATATTGAAGATGAAAACAAAAACGTTTTTGAAAGGAGAGAAAACAAATGGTAACAGATGGAATTTTATGTGCAGTACAGGGAATGACAGACCGGTTCGATACAACGGAGGCAAAGAATGCAGGAAATGCGATTTTCGAGATGCTTGCTGATTTTGATGAAGGCATGTGGGAGGAACTTACAAATTCATATGCTGTGGATGCATGGTTGAGTCAGCATATCAAAAAAGCATTTATAAGCAATCCCTTGAGAGAGAGATTTACGTACGGAGAAGAAGGACTTATTACAAAAAGCGATATCTTGCGTGCAATGAATACGGGAGGAATTAAGCTTGCAGAAAATGCGTATGGATGCTGTGGTATCTGTTGTGTAATTAATGACCATGCGTTTTGCTTAAAAACGGATTCGGAGACACTTAAGGAATTCGAAGAAAAGAATTCGAAAGAGGATATTGCCGATATTATCCATAGCTGTATTAAGACTCCGGAAGCGGCACAAGCTTACGGTCTGGAAAAACAGAATGGGTGTATTTTTACTCGATGATTTCGGTTGCTTTCCCGTCAGGCGAAAAAGATATTCCTGCAGATGTACTTATTGAAAACATGAGCCCAAAGCAGAAAAAGGACATGTATCAGATATTACGGAAAGAAATGGAGTAAGAGAGAGGAAAAGTGTGGCATATGCTGCACTTTTTTCTTGTGTAAATTCTTGTGTAAATTCTTGTGTAAATTCTTGTGTAATCCTTGTTTTCCCTTGTGTAACTTCATTACATTGTCGAGGGGCGAGGAGGGAAAGTATAAGAAAAAAAGAAGGGTACACTTCTGTAACCTTCTCAATTTCATAATTTTGCTGGCAAAATTCAATTTCTATGCCCCGCCTGACAGCGGGACATAGTTTATCGCAGATACACATTTGGTATTGTCTCTTTTTTAAATCTATGTATCCCGAAGGGGGGATACAACAAACCTTACTCGTTAGATAACAGACGGACCGCCTGCTTATCAGAAAAAGCTGTCAGGAATAAATTTGGCATATATTGACAGAGTTGGCCAAGGAGATCCATCATGTCATCGTAATTTTTCTGATCCGAAAGAAGAATACCTTTTTCTCCATTAATAGTTGTCTCTGTAAAGAAACCTGAATATTCTCTCAACATTAGGTCGATATCGTCTCTGGAAAGTGTAAAAGTAGTCGGGATTTCCTTTTCTTTTAAAAGATACGCGACTTTTTCTCCATAACATTTCAATGTGTGGTATGAAATGAAGGATTGGCTTGGATCAAGGGAAAGAAGTTCGGCAAAAGCATGTAATGATACCGTCTCGATTCCAAAACGGTATACCACGTCTTTTGAAAAATGCTGCAGTAAAAAGGATTCCCCGTCCCAGATGATTCCACGTCCATCTTTGTTGAGAACAGAAAGATTAACGATTCCATTTTTGTTAATGTTTGCAGATGGTGCATACTTTTCATCGCTTTCGTAGCTTACATGGTAAAAATCGAGAAACTTCATAAAAGCTTCAGAATCATCGCAAATATTTTTGCAATCTCTGTATCTCAGAGAAAAAATGGTTCCGTTATCCGGGAATACTTTCAAACAGATGGCAAGCATTTTATTCAGATCTGCATTTTTTAGCTGAACATATTTCGTAGATTTTTCTTCATCGTCTTTTCCCCCGTAGTACAACATTTGACTGATGTGGCCGAAATACTCTCTGGCAGAAGCAAAGCTGAAGCCGCGCACTTCGTCTTCCGTAAGTGGAATATAGCAGTAGTTGTTAAGTGCCCTGAATTGGCGTATCCATTTTGTAAGGGTCGAAACTACTGCGTACTTCAATACAAGGAGAATACACAACAACAGAAATAAGCCAACTATGTTGCCTGCCATAAATGTAATCAGTAAAAGACTGTAAAAAAGTCCACTGTTTGTATCCGGAATAGCAAGGGAACATTCCCATTTGGCAGCCAGGTAGTTCAGAATACACAGCAAAACCATCGCAAGCAGACAAAGAATAAACTGAATCAGTTCTGATCTTTCCAGAAGCACTTTGATACGACTTTTCTTTTTCAATAAATTTTTCACCAATTTTCCTCCGTTTCTTTCGTACCCTTCGGATGGAGTACATGTTTGTTCTTATGGTATGTATATTGCGCCATTTGAAAAATCGTCAAAGGATTTTGGAAAGTTTTTTAATTTTTTCAAATAGTTTTACAGAAACGTGGAATGATAGACAGAATTGCCGGAATACATGGGATTCCCCTGCCCGAAAGAAAAGAAAAACAGTCATGCGAAAACATGGCTGGCAATTAAAAAGGAGAAGTTGCCGGGGACGAGAAGGGAAAGTTTTTCGTTGGATCACCGGATATCCTGCAGGCGCTTGTATTTGCAGAAGATGAAGCGGATGTCCCGAAAATACCGCAAGAATGGTGGGAAGAAATCGGGAAGCTGTATTCTGCGTAAGGAATCAGGAGGTCCTTATTGAGCGAAAGGCACTTGATTTCTCAAGTGCCTTCCGTTATAATCTAGTTAGAAGCTGATCGGAAGAGATTTCCGATTTGCCCTCAGTTAATTCATACTATGAAATAGCATCCTAAACTTTGCGAGGGTAGAGGATGCTATTTCTTTTTATTGTTATGGTTGTCTATGTAAGACAGTGCCGCGAAGACTACAAGCAGCAAAGTTAATACTTCTGATGTACTCATAGGGCATCACCCTCTCTTTCGTAATACTAGAGGGCAGTTAACAATCGGAAAATCGCATCCGTACTTCTGTTCGATTACATACTTATTGTACCAAAAATTGAATGGGAAGACAAGAAACAAAATTCCTTGTCATATTCCCGTGAAATGCTATTCTTCCAAAATCTTAATCTCAGATGGTTTCACCGCGATTTCTTTCCCGGAATCCAATTCAAGAATGGCGAGATTCGTGCCCCGCCAGCTACCCGTGTTCTGGTGGCAGGAAGCCGGGGTGGGTATGCTTTGTTTCCCTTTATTTCCCTTATCTGCTTGCGGGAAAAAAGTAAGGAATGATCCCCTTGAATTTCCTTGTAGTCATGCAGGTTTTTGGTCAATCTTAACTTAAATATTGTATCTTAACTTAAAAAGAGTTATAATGCATAGAAAGAGTTAAGATTGGAGGCGAACGCATGGAATATCTTGATAAAGTTCTCGGGATCGAAGTAACTTATGAGAATGCTGAGTTCAATCATTTGCCAAATTTTATTGTCACAAGGTATCGTTTACAGATGACATCTTTAAATGGGGAAAAGGTGATTTTCCTTTATCCGAAAACGGAACTGGAACAGATTGGGGTGCTGAAAAAGCATATTGCCCGGATACAGAAAAATGAAAATTCGCCTGTTGTTCTAGTGTTAAAAGAGGTTACCTTTCGCCAGAAAGAATATCTGATTCGTGAGAAAATCCCATTTATTGTAGAGGGAAAACAGATTTATTTACCTTTCATGGCACTGTATTTGCAGGAACGGTGCAGTGCAGAAAAGCCGCTGCGGGAAGTAATACTTCCATCGGCGCAGATGCTTTTATTGCATTTTATTTATAGGGGCGCACAGGAACTGTCCACAAGCCAGGCAGCGAAAGACCTAGGGGTGACACCGACATCTATATCAAGGGCGTCAAAACAGCTTGAGAAGATGGGATTGTTGCAGATAAAGAAAATGGGCGTGCAGAGGATTCTGTGGTCTGAAGATTCTTCGAGAGCGCTGTTTGAAAAAGCAGAAGATAAGCTGGTGAATCCAATAAAGCGAACGGTTTATATTCCAAAGGAACTTGCTGGAGCAGACATGCTGGAAAGCGGATACTTAGCGTTGGCAGAGTATTCTATGCTGAATGAACCGAATGCCAAATGCTATGCGACAGATAAAATATCCCAGTGGAAAGATGTAATGACGAATAATTTGCAGGATCCACAACTGCAGGTGGCTGTAGAGATGTGGAGATATGATCCGCGGAAATTGTCTAAGCAAAATATTGTAGATGAACTTTCGCTGGCATTGGCGTTGAGAGAAAATACAGATGAACGAGTAGAAGAAGCAGTGGAAGAGATGCTGAATGAGCTATGGAGGAAAATGGATGGTTACAGGAATTGGTAGCTTTAAGGAATGGTTTAAAGGCAGCGAAGAACAGTATATCATTATTGGGGGAACGGCGTGCGATATCCTGATGACAGAAGAAGGACTGGATTTCCGCGCTACAAAGGACATTGACCTGGTTCTGATTATTGAAGCAGTTGACGCGGATTTCGGAAGGAAATTTTGGGAATATGTAAAACAGGCTGGATATGAGCATTGTAACAAAAGTTCTGGAGTGCAACAGTTTTACCGGTTTACCCATCCAGTTTCAAATCAGTATCCTGCGATGATTGAACTTTTTACTCGGAAGCTGGATACCATTCAGCTTCCGGAAGATGCAGTACTGACGCCGCTGCCAATGGAGGAAGATATTTCGAGTCTGTCTGCCATTCTCTTGGATGACGATTACTATGAATTCCTGAAACAAGGGAAAGTTACCGTTGATGGAGTAACTGTTCTGGATGCAGCTTATTTGATTCCATTTAAGGCGAAAGCGTGGATGGATTTGATGGATCGCAAAGCGGCAGGAGAACATGTTGACAGCAAAAATATCAGGAAACATAAGAACGATGTTTTCCGTCTGACAGAATTGATTGATCCTGCGGCTAAAATTACAGCTCCCAATGGAGTTTATGCAGATATTCAAGAGTTCGCGCAGCGTATGCAGAATGAAAGTGTTGATATTAAGCAGTTGGGGCTGGCAGGAAGAACAAAAGACCAAATTCTGGAAGAAGTCAAAGACTTGTATACAACAGAATAAGACCGTGCAAAAGTGTGCAAGGCAGAGCCATCATTAAGGATGGCTCTTTTTGACGCTGACAGAGATGCGGGAAAGAGCAGGTGGCTTACCTCCCGGCACCGTCACAGCGTACAGGTTCGCCCCGCCAGCTATCCGTGTTCTGGTGGTAGGAAGCTGGGGCGGGTATGCACATGTGGTTAATGAAAAATAGTGTAAAAATAGTGAAATTATTCCTTTTCATGCCTCCGCGCAAAGTCCACTGCTTCACGGAAACGATGGGAAAAGAGGAGGGGGAAAAAGAAAAGGATAGGACTGCCAAATATTCATGTCGCAGAAGTAAAGGAAGCCCCGCCCCGGTTAACCTTTTGTGGTGTTGGGGCGGGGCGGGCAAGCTTCACCTGTGCAATATAAATTTCAATCCATGCACCCCGGAGGGTACAACTATGTAAATAGCTTATTTCCTGCATTCAATATATTTCAATCCATGCACCCCGGAGGGTGCAACTGTGTAAATAGTTTATTTCCTGTACTCAATATTCATGTCGAATGAATATGCCTTCAGGTAGTTCCCACCCCACAGACAACTCTGTTCATCGCTTCCGTGTGTAGTAAAGTAAGGCGGGACAGCTTTTTGCATACCAATATTGTCAATAACGAATACATAAGTCTGACCTTTTTTGAGTCGGGTGGTAAACTTATCTTTGTCAACAGGATGTTTGCTTACATACTCTGTGTAATCTATATACGTTTCCTCAATGACATCCGCATATTCCGGATGCTCTGCCTTGTAATTGTCAAGGATGGTGCGGAGCCTTGCGAGGTAATTGTTTTCGTAAAGATCTCCGTAGTTACCAACGGCGTCTGGATAAAGGTATTCTAATTTATATTTTTTCCCCTCTTTCACGGGTTTATAAATACCTTCACTGAGGCATTTTAAGGATTTATCGTCTGTACCCTGCAGGTTGTCGAGTGTGAATACGTATTTCCCCGTCTTTGGGGCTTTAAATTTTACAAAGGACTCGTACCGGGGTTCTCCTTTTTCTTTGGATACAGATTTTACATTACTTGTTACTGCCGGAACGTTAATGGTTGTTTTCCCCGTTTTGACAGACGGCAGTGAGTTTAAATCCTTGTAAAAAGAGGTCTTTGAAAAACCATCTACAGGATACCCATTTTTGTCACAGCCTTCCAAATGATACCTGTACGCAGAAGTGACTTTCTTTGTAGCGGCTTCTGCGGTAATGACATCATCAGCCATTGCAGGTACAACAGCAGTGGCAACACATGCAGCGGCAAGGACTGCACACATCAGTTTTTTTAAAATATTTTTCTTCATAATAAAACCCTCCTTTGGATTTTGTAAATATATTTGAATAAGCAGCTGAAAGGAAATCTTTTGTCCCTTTCACCTTATATATTGAGCCATTTTTCTTTTTTGGGGGGGGGGGAGAGCAGAGGCGGTGGAAGAACGGTTTCCCCCTGGCTTTATTGTGGCATAAAGGAAGCCCCGCCCCGGTTGACCTTTTGTGGTGTTGGGGCGGGGCGATTACGCTTCACATGTGCAATATAAATTTCAATCCATGCACCCCGGAGGGTGCACCTGTGTAAATATTTTATTTCTTGTATTCAATATTCATGTCGAATGAATATGCCTTCAGGTAGTTTCCACCCCACAGACAGCTCTGTTCATCGCTGCCGTGTGTAGTAAAGTAAGGCGGGACAGCTTTATCCATACCCCTATTGTCAATGACGAATACGTAGGTCTGCCCCTTCTTGAGCCGGGTGGTAAACTTAATTTTAGTCGTAGGAATTGTATTCACAAAATCTCTTTGATATTCATATGTTTCCTCGATTACATCCGCATATTCCGGATGCTCTGCCTTATAATCGTCAAGGATTGTGCGGAGCCTTGCAAGGTAATTGTTTTCGTAAAGGGTATCATATTTGCCAACAGTGTCACAATCAGGCTTAAAACCACTTAACGTGTATTTTTTTCCGGTCTTAGCAATTTCGCAAAGTGAACATGAGAGACATTTTAAAGATTTATTGTCTGTACCCTGCAGGTTGTCGAGAGTAACAACATATTTTCCGGTCTTTTGGGCTTTGAATTTCACATAGGATTCATATTCAGGATTGCCTTTTTCTTTTGATACCGACTTTACCGAAGATGTTACAGCCGGAACGTTAATGGTTGTTTTCCCCGTTTTGACAGCCGGCAGGGAGTTTAAATCCTTATAAAAAGAGGTCTTTGAAAAACCATCTATAGGGTATCCCTTTTTGTCATAACCATCGATATGATACCTGTACGCAGAAGTAACCTTCTTTGTGGCAGCTTCAACGGTAATGGCATCATCAGCCATTGCAGGTACAACAGCAGTGGCAACACATGCAGCGGCAAGGACTGCACACATCAGTTTTTTTAAAATATTTTTCTTCATAATAAAACCCTCCTTTGGATTTTGTAAATATATTTGAATAAGCAGCTGAAAGGAAATCTTTTGTCCCTTTCACCTTATATATTGAGCCATTTTGGAAAACGTCAAGGAAAACGGAAAACTTTTTGAACTTTTTTACTATACACTTTTTCCTTTTTACGTTTTCACTTTTTCCCGTTTTTCGCTCCTCGCATAAAAATAAGGCTGCAAAAACAGTATTTCACATTCATATTGTAGCAGATTGAATTTAAAAAAGCTACCGCAGTGGCGGTTTTATTATAGATATTCTTTTTTGAAGGAGGGAAACCATGGAAAAGAACAATGGTATTTCAGACAGCAGATACAAAAGCAGGTTTTTCAAAAAGCTTGCTGCGTGGATGGGAAAGCACGGGGCAGTGCTGACAGCAGTGGTGCTGATTGCGGTTTCAGCCATCCTTGGGTGTGCCGAGGCCACAATCATTTATGCAGCAAAGGATAATGAGGCATCGAATGATTACGGAACCAGGGGCAATACATCCAGCCCATCTTATATTGGCGGTGGTGGCAATAACCCAACCGTTTACGAGCCCGGCGTCATCGGGGTATCGGTGGTTACATACGACCTGAATGAGGTGAACAAGAAAGGGACACTTGAATATGGATATGGAGATAAAAAACAAAAAGCTTCCCTGGTAGCGTCCACCAACGACCCGGAAGTCGTGAAAAAGGCTAAGGATGCATATGCCAAGTCTGGCAAAGCTCCCAAAGACCAGCCGGACTATTACCCATACTGGATCGACAAAATGGGAACTACGGATAAGGGGAAAACAATTTACAAATACAGTAACGCCCTGCATCATACGATCTCAGCCAACATCCTCGCGATGCAGAACTCGTATGAATATGATGACAGTACCCTGGTATTCGTCCCGCGTGTTGTAGCATCCAGCAGCCACCATTCCTGGTTGAAGAACGAAAAACAATCCGTTGTAACCGGACGTGCGAAAGGGAATAAAAAGTCCGTTTTTTACGATCTCGATCCGTGGTATGAGGAAAAGGATGCCGGGAGCTTCAAGAAAACTTCAAAGAGTGTTACGGACGGTGTTGCCGGCAGCAAGAAGAATAAGGCAGGCATTTATTATGCCGATTTGAAAAAATACATCAAGAACAAAGAGAAAAAATCATCCAAAAACAAGAAATCTTTTGTGGAAGTCACATCCAGTGATTCCAAGGAAAAGTATGAAGTGTGCAACTATGCACATTTCTCGGAACTGAGTAAGGATGATATTAATAAGATCACCGGGTTTAACGGGAAAAGTTTTTCATCCAAGGGGAAAACAAACCTTGCCCGTGCCAGAAGACTGTATTCTTCTATCGCAAACGTAAATGAAACAAGCAAGGGGCAGTATATGACAACACCGGAAATGGCAGACATCTTCCTCCGGTATACGACAGCTGCCGGACTCGGCAGTAAATCCTATGGCACGGAAATGTTCTCCAAAAACGGGACAAAAGAGGGATTATACGGTACCCAGAAAGGGGTAAGGGATGCCGCAAACAAAAACATGGTCGGGTCCCAGGTACTCCGGAGTATTTACCAGGGCAATTCCCGTTTTAAAAGGGTACTTGCCCCGGGTGCCACCATGGAAATGGACGAGGTCAAAAAACGTGTCCTGAATGATGAGTACAACACGCATTACCTTGACCTGTTAGTAAGCGGTTACGCCCTCGCCCAGTCAAGTGGTGACAAAAAAGCAGCAAACGAATGGCTGAAAGCTGTAACAACATATGCGAAAACAGCGGCCGATGGAAGCAATGGAAAGGGCGGAAGCAGCAGCCTGGAAAACGTTGTCATCCGCCTAGACATGGGAATGGTTTATGCCACGAGCAAAGAGGTCACCTACGCCTCCTGCGGCAGTGTCATTAATAAGCATTACAACTTTTCCGGCAAAGCAGACGCCTTTGCATCGTTAAAGGGTGTAAATGCAAAGAGCCTGAACAAAGGGTTTATTGGTTTTGCAGCATCTGATGATAAATCCGGACAGAACTACCAGGCGCACAATGAAGAGGTCGCGACGAAAAAAGGCGTTGTCACCAAATCAAAGTATAAAGATGCTGGCTATGGCACGTACTATGACAGGCTTTCAAAGGCAGTGCAGAATACAAAATCCGTCACGGGCAGCGGCAAAGACTGGTACAGCCGCATGGTCATCATGCGCACGACAAAGGCTTATTACAGCATGTCCAATAAAAACGGGAAGCCGAATGCAAGGGTATACAACAGGCTGGCCACGGTCGAACTGCTTCAAACAGTCGGATCCCAGCATGGTATTAATGCATTTAAAGGCACGTCAAAAAATATAGCATGGCAGTATGGTACTTACGCAGTTAACGGTTTTTACTGGATTTCCACACAGCCGGAAGATACCCCGGATGTGAAATTTAACCTTACCATTTACAGCAAGGATGTCAACGGTAAGGAACCGGCCCAGAATGGAAAAGACATCAAGGATACCTTCCAGTCTTACAGTACGGCAGGAAAAACACAGACAGCAACTATTAAGGACAACCTGTATGTGAAACTGTCGCCGGGGAAAGACAAGGAATCCAAGAAACTTTTCGATAAGGTTCTTGCATCGGATAAATACCATGTAAAGATTGTGTTTGAAAATGCAGACGGGACAACCGCTGCGAGCCTGCTGGATCCGAAAATCGTAAAAAGTGTCCAGCGGGTAACAGATCCGGAAACGGGAACCAAATATGATGCAAAAAAAGAAGCTGCCTATTATAAGGCGCTCAATCATTACGATTCTACAAACAAAGGGTCAGAAAAGGGAGATGAACAGAATTATAACAAGCTTGTGTCTGCAAAACAGATTGGTGGTAAAGACCTGCAGGCAAACCGGAGCCTGATCTGGCGCATTTCCAATGCAGATGTGCGTACCAAAGGGTTTAAGATTTCCGGCACCGGCAGTTATTATGTCAATTGGAAAGCAAAAGTGTATATCATGCAGAAATCCGGCAGTGGTGCGAAGACAAAATGGACAAGCGTGATAAATGGAAGTTCGGTTAAAAAAACAAAGCCATCCATGTCTGACCTTAAGGCAGGTGGCTGCGCAACAACAAACAATGTCATTGCACAGTATATCTACCACAAGGATGATACGAAGGATGTGAACCTTTCCGGCACCTATGAATCCATTCCGGAGGCATATGCCGAGCTGAAGGAAGGTTCCATTTACAATGAGACGTTTGAAGCAATGGCAGGTGTGCCGAGCACACGGTCCCTGTACTTTGCAACTGGCGGGTCAGAATTCATTGTCAACATGCAGGCAGTCTATGATGATTATTATCTTAAAGAAGTCCCGGGCGGGAATAAAGACAGCTACCGTTCCCAAAGACGCTATAAGAGTGTTTTCAACAGCGTGGACTGTGAGTACAAAAAAGGTGATACTTTAAAATCACTTACCGCAGGGAATACAAAAGAAGAGACTTTTGTTGCAGATGCCAATGACAAGAAACAGGAAAAAACGGTCACGGCGGAAAAGAACAGTGCCGTAAACCCGCAGGGCGCTGCCGGTTATAACACGACCGTAAACGGACACGACAGCACAACCAAATTCCACGCGACATGGACAGGGACGATCGGGAACAATACTTCCCGGTGGTCACAGAGCGGGTCGAATGTAAGCCCGTCCGGAAAACCATGTGAGGGCGGAAATGCCGGTAAAGTATACAGCATGTCCCCGACCCCGGCAAACTGGGATGTTTCTGCCTACAATACAGCATTAGGGCAGGCTGCAAACTGGGCGAAGAAGATGGAACAAATCGGTAAAAGTGCAGACGGCACGGTTTACCGTATTGATGACTCTGACGGATATAAAAGGGTATACCATGTAGGAACCGCTACGATCAAGGTTACACTGACCGGAGGGGAAAAGAGCTATGATACCGGTTCCTCACGGTCTTATGGCGGAGGAACCTATACATCATCAGATCTTGTATCAAGCGCAAAGAGAACAAATACATCTGCTGATCTTGGAACCGGATGGAGTTACACCAAAGGTAATAAAGCTTCTGCTTCCGGATCCCATACAACGGATGAGCACGGAAAAGTAACCGGACACTCTAGCTGGAGCGGATACAAGGGATCTGTGGATGGAAAATCTTCCAGCATCCAGTACAAAATTGAAGTAACATTCAAGGATGGAAGCATTACCGCAGGCAATTACGATGGAAAAGTAGGGGAAAGCGGGCTGAAAGTAGAAAAGAAAAGCGGCCTGACCCAGTTTGGGGCACATGACCTCTGTGGCGCATGCTGCCAGCATGTACTCCCGGCGATCGAGGATACATGGATCCAGAAACTCCGTTTCGATACGATCCGTTTCACGAACCTTAAGGTATGGAAACTGCAGGAAGGCTATGCCGAAGGCATGGGGGAGATCCGTAAGACAGATGATGGCAGCGGAAGCAGTATTGAAGGGGAAGCAGGAAAAGCAGAAGCGGATGCAGTAAAGAAAGAGAAGGAAGATAATAAGGATAATACCCAGGTTGTTGATCCGGATCTGTCAGATGTGGAAGGCACGGAAGCCGCAAACGATAAAGAGTATGATGAAAACGGCGATCTTATTGTCCCGGACTATGAGACCGGGGATATAGGGGATGACCCGGATGCAGACGGGGAAGAAACCTGGACGGATACCTCAGAAAATGACCTTGATATTGTAAAATCGAAGATCGTAAGATACGACCCGAATATTTTTTATAACATTGCGCAGGCAGATACTTCAAAAGCCGGGCGTATCCGCTACAGCCTGCAGACCGGACAGGATGATGATGTTACATGGACAGAATTTAACAGTGATAAAAAGCTGACCCGTACAGATTCCTGTGACGGACAGACTGCATCCCATGGGGGAAGCCCGGTTGTAGTTACGGCAAACGGCCATAAAAAGAGCTGGTGCAGGGGATGCCTGTATACAAACAGTACATACAGCAACCTCCGCAACAGACACGATAATGCCAAGACAAGCGGGGAAGGAAAAGGGGAAGCCGGGGAAGCAGCAAGGACCAAGACCGGATATACCAATAACACAGCCGATGCAGTGGACAAGACAACGTTCGAGTGGAAACGCTTTGATAAGAGACGTAAGCTGAACTGTAAAGCAACTGTTATTTCAGATTTCCTGATTTTGCAAACCAGTTCAGGAAATGAAAGTATTGTCTACTACCAGGATACTGCAGAAACAAAACATCATGAGTGCCAGGAAAATTATGAGGATACCCTGTGGTACTCCAAGCCGACAGACATGAATAATCTCAAAAAAGAGAATGTCAGCAAGGCAAAATGGATGTGGGAAGATAAGATGTGGACGAATAACCCGCTGGTTAAGAAGACATCAAACCTTAATGTAGGAAGCTATAACGGCAATTACAGCAGTACATCCACGAAGTACCAGGGCACCGGAGGCAATGCAGTTGTAGAAACCGCATTTGACAAAGATGAAGAGAAGTATAACCATATCACAGATACCGATGAGAATGGAAATACCCTGGACCTTGCAAAAGTAACATCTGCAAGGACGATTGAAACAAAACAGAAGCAGATGGACGATGTAAAAACCATCATGCAGACAAAATCGGATTCGATTGACGGGAATATCTGTTCCCCTGGATGTGGAAACACTTATGGCGGAACAAACTATGATACTTATGGCAGCGGATCAGCGCGGATGGGAACAAATACTGCGGATGTTTATACTGCACCTACCAAGCAGGATGTATGGGGAAAATACAGCTGGATTAACCGGATTCTCCCTTCCTTGAACGGACAGACGGATGCACCGGAACCGGCGCAGTTTGGTAATGCCGGACTTGTGCTTATGCAGGACGGTATTGCACAGTGCCCGACGAACCCGAACCAGGAATATGTCACAGGGCAGTCCCGTGCATTCTTTATCCCGCTGGTTACATATACGAACTTTGGTGTTGATAAAAACGCCGAATCGCATGATATTACCAACTATACATTCAAGTATACAGACGAGAACGACAGCGTAGTCGGGAGAGTCGGTTATACCATGGATTCCATCTACACAAACGGACAGACGAAAGTCAACAACATCGTTGTCCATGACCCGGTTTCCGTACAGGGGGCAAATATCCTTACGGTAAACAAGGAAATGGATCAGCGTGTGCTCGGCGATGATAAAAGCGGGGCAGCGGAGATGAATAAGGAAGCTGATGATGCGACTTGTCCGGGAACAGCAGAAGAATGTCAGTACCGGCTGTTAAACTGCCAGTATGGAAAGCCGGTGCGCAGGGCGGCATTTAATGTTGACAATGCAAAGCACAGTGATGTGGAAGACGATGATGGAGTCGTACACAGCTATGATTCCATTATCAGCAATATCCTTGCCCCTGGAGGCACTTACATGGATGTCAGTCTCGCAGACAGTGGCTTTGTCATCAAGCGTTATGACGGACTTGAGGCATTCGAAGGCACGTCCGAAGATGATGAGAACCAGCCGGACCGTTACCTCTCCGGAAACGGCAGCGCATCCCTTGCAATGTCATGGAGCGCAATGGGAGTGGATACAGAAGAAGCAAAGAGTGATACTTATGAACTCCAGGGAGTATTTAATTTCCACAATGCACTGGATTCAGAAAAGGCACTGTTTACTACCCGGGCAACAAAACTTCTTGCAGAGCCGGACGGTTCACTGAAGATCATGCTTGCAGATGGATCGGAATATACATCTACGACCTCTCCTCTGGTAAAGGATGGAAAGAACACTATTCAGTATCATTTCGGAATGGATTCTGTGGTGTTATCTCCTAAGAAGATTAATTACAAAGACGGTTCTTATACCGTTGATGCCAATACAGGCGCAACCGTGGATGGAAAAGAAATTTCCTTTACCAAAACAAAGAATTCTTCTGGGGACATGACAAATTACATTGGTGACGGCATCTGGTTCGGTAACCAGGATGATTCAACTTCCAATGATACAGCTTATGATACCGTTTATGACTGCAGTTATTCATTGGATAATCTTGCAGTTACGAGACTTGCACCGGAAAAGGACGCAAACGGTATTTCATACAGGCATACCTTATCCTGCTTTGCAGGTGTAACAGAACACGCCAAAACAACACAGGATTATTACAATGGCATAAGTGATAAAAAGGTACAGTATACTTACAATTATACAGGTGATGTGCAGACATTCACTGCCCCGGCAGACGGAGTCTATACCCTTGAGGCATGGGGAGCTTCTGGCGGTGATGGATATGATGACAGCGTTGACAGGGGAAATACAAGTTCTGTCGCTGGAAATGGTGGATATTCCAAAGGAAATATCAGCTTAAAGAAAGGACAGAAAATTTATGTTTTTGTTGGCGGCGCTGGAAAATATGGAGCCGGGACAAACCGCTTTGGAGGACCAGCTGGTGGTTACAACGGCGGTGGTGACGGTGGTGTTGCTGACAGCGGTTCTGGTGGAGGAATGTCACATATTTCTACCACAAACAATCCCGCAACAACAAGCTGGAACCCTGATGGGACACTTCTGGCTGCCGGCGGCGGTGGCGGAGCAGACAACAGCGGGGGAAGCCGTGGATCTGATGATGGACGCGGTGGAAACGGCGGTGGAAAGAATGGTGAAAATGCATACATTGAAAATATAAAATCTACCGGAAATGCGACATGGACACCAACAAGTGGTTTATCACTGCGTACCGGGACAACACTTTCTGGTAACAGTGCAGTAACGAATGGAAGTGAACAGGGTGTATTTGGCCCATATAAAACCTATCTTCCGGGACAAAAGGTTACGATAACAGTAAAAGGTGATAATCTTACAAATGGATATCCGGTTGTATATACCAATTATGGAAGATACCAGACAAGAAATTATACGGTTGAAGCAGCAAACAGTAATGAATACAGATATTCATTTACCGTACCAAGTGGACTTACATCTACAACAAATACCGACGGAACTTCTGCAGATTCCGGACAGAATCCATATACTATCTGGGAATTCTGTTTCCATGCAAGGGGTTCTTCACGGATGAGGATAGACTCTGAAACTGCATCCTGTGACTATAACTCAGCCAACCAGAATATGGGTGGCTGCGGAATGGGAGGAACCCAGGGCAGCGGATACAAACAGGGTGTTGGGGAATCTGTAACATTTGGAACTGATTCTGGCGGTGCCGGAGGTGGCTGGTACGGTGGATATGTCACTAATGCAAATAATGGCGGCGGTGCCGGCGGTTCGGGATATACAGCATCCGGTCTTACAAACACAGAAATGAAGTCCGGGGTACGCCGTGGAAACGGTCTTGTAAAAATCACTGCAGCCGGAACGATTGACTGGACACGCAAGTTTGATGATGGCTACCAGAAACAGACATCAGAAAACAACAGACATGTGCATACAGAAGCATGCATGGACACGCCATCGGAAGGTTTTAAGATTGCAGTAGATGAAGCAAGCAACGGAAACACTGCAGACCTTGGAAAAATGCTTGGATCTGCGGTATGGGGTAAAATTAAGGACCAGCTGAAGAATTGCTATGGAAGTGGCAGCGGCGGATCTGCAGGCAGCGTAGCTGCAGGAAAGACCTATACCTATGACTATTCCGGATCCGTGAAAAGTGTTACCCTCCCGGCTGGTAAATATAAGCTGGAAGCATGGGGAGCATCCGGTGGAGGCAGAAACCCTGGAAAGGGTGGATATTCAGCCGGAACAGTAACATTTGCAAATGAAACTACCGTATACATTGTAGCTGGACAGTCTGCAGGTACATATAATGGTGGAGGTATCGGATGCCATGGATATGGCGGCGGTGCAACACATTTTGCAACAGCAAACGGTGAATTAGCTGCATTATCAAATAATAAGAACAGTGTCTTGCTTGTAGCAGGAGGCGGAGCCGGAGGAAGTTCCGGAGCTGGTGGAGCCGGAGGCGGCGCAAACCAGAGTGGTACAACCGGTGGAAACGGATGTGGCACGAAAGGGGAAGGCGCAACTGTCAGCGGACCTGGAAATGCTTATTTCAGCGGATCATTTGGAAAAGGAGGATCGAATTCCGGTTGGAATACCTGTGGCGGGGGCGGCGGTCTCTATGGAGGTGGCGGAAGCTACGAAAGCTATTCGCGGAATGATGATGACGACGCTGGTGCTGGCGGTGGTTCGGGATTTGCTTCCCCTTCTTTGACAGATGTATCCGGTATAACCGGAGAGCATAGCGGAAATGGTTATGCAAAGATTACCGTTATCGAAGCACATACTGACTATGATCCGGACAAAGTGTTTGACCTGGTTAAGAAAGCAACCGGAAATAATTATTCACTGATTCCGGACAGTGTCACTACAGATGGACATACCATCATAAACCCGTTTTGGAGCTGCCAGTGCATCTACGACGGCCATGTATGCACGAAGCACTGCAAGACCACTTATGTCCTGCAGTGCAAGGAACCGCATCATAAGGCAGTTAACGGAAAGATTGGACATTACGATGCTGGCAATGAGATCTGTTATGATGCATGTCATAATGATGAGCTGCATAAAAAGGGTGCAGAGCAGGCAAATGCAGGAAAACCGGGAACGTCCAAGCCACTGGAATTTGGAGATTTCGTCCTGCTTGATAACTATTTTTATATTTACTTCCCAAACAGTGGCGACTTTTATGAGTCAGATGATTATGGAATCGCCCAGACCGAACAGCGGAAGGGAAAAGGATATACGAATAATTATGACTGCACGGAGTGGACCAGGGAGAAATGGATTAAATTCCCATTTTCTGTTTTGTATAATCGGAACGGAACCTTTGAGGAGCACCCTGCGGGTCAATGGTTCCAGCTGGAAATTACGGACAAGGTGACGAACCGCAACGTTAAAAACAACTGTTACGATCTGACCAGCTTGTCGGAGCGTGATGATGGATTTACATATCAGTTCTACGCCCAGCTTGACAACCATGAGATGAGTGGGGCTACCATTGAGTATGCTGTGGAAGCAATCAACAACCAGCCTTCCCCGAGCGGCAGTGAAAACCCATATGACCGTGACGGAGCGTTATCACTTGACTGCTCCCAGGACAACTCAAGCATTACAAATGCAGGACGTGCAATTGACCTGACGGCAAGACATTCAGCATACAAACAAACATTTGTCGATTTAATATCACGCATAGGAAACCTCATGGTGCAAGACAGTACCGACCTTCGCTTTAGCAATTTGTTCAAACGTAAGACAAATGATGATAAATGGTATATAGATGGTATTGTTCATGCAGTCGATAAGAGTATACAGAACGCATACCTGTCATGGCATAAAAATAATGGAGATACCGCAACGGATATCCGGGGCGAAAAGGTATCCGCATATAACCAGTGGTACAATACATGGCATACAGCAAAGTGGTCTGATGTAGGAGAGGACTCCAGCAGGTGCGTATCAACCCCGCTTGAGTCAGCAAAGAATAACATCGCAGCACTGCGGGGAAAGAGTGAGCAGCTTCAGCTTGGATACAACCTCTTATGGGATATCCAGGTATTAAGCCGGGATTTCGCGGACGGAAACGTCCAGATCGAGCCGAAATATTACATCCTCGATACTAAGAAGGACAAGCTCATGGCAGTTGATGTGTGGGGCAGCCGGAATGAAGATGTAACGCTTGTTAATGAGTTTGGTCTTATGGATAAGTATGGAACAGACTACTTTAATCAGCAGAAAGACAAAATTTATGACCATGCTATGTTACTGAACTGGGATGACGAGAAGGCACGCCGGAACTACAGCGATGAAGAGAAGGCTGCGACCGAAACGGCATCGAAAGTGCTCGGCCGTACAATACTCGATGCAAATGGAATGCCGATGACCCAAAAAAATCCATTAACTGGTATGGAAGAAGAGGTTGTTGCACCGCTGTCTATCCCGATGGGGGATGGCTACCGCGAGGGTAACGCGCAGTTCCTGTACCTGAATGGACGTACCCGTACTTTTATTGGAAACAGTAAAGTTACAGCACTCCATAAAGATATTAATGGTGATGATGACCAGGAGCTCTTCAAGGAATTTGATGCTATTGGAAATGACCTTGGATCTAATGGGGTTTCAGAGGATGAGTACAGTTTCTGTGCATCCCGCTGGCACGTAACACTCGGGCTGCCGTCTTCTGCAAAATTTACGGATGTGACCGTGGATAAAGATGGTAAAGAGCAGCATATCAATCCTTACGATATGATTACCGACGAGGATACCGGGGATAAGATTTATGCGTACCAGAAATATGACCCAGATTACCTCAAAGAACATGGAGATGAGAACCGATACATGATCCTCGAAACAGCACGTATCACAGCATACGGAGCGGTCTACAACCTGAGATATTCACAGCTTATGGACAATGGATCGATTACTGCAGCCAACGGGAAAACGTATAATTTCGTCGACAGTGCGACATATCCAGGCAAGGCAAACTCGATACCGACATTGCTTGCGGTATATGGCATCACTAACTCAGGTAGGGACTATGAGACACTACAAACACATTGATGATTTGATAACTGCTATTGATATTTAATAGTATAACGCAAAAAAAGAAAGCCACTCAAGGAATTTTCCAAGAGTGGTTTTTCTTTTGTCCTTTTTTTAGTCCATGCACCACTTGTGGGGTGCAACGTAAAAAATATGGTGTCCATCATTTTATATATTTGTTTCAACCCCTGCGCCCCTCCACGGGGTGCCACTGTAAACGCGAATGGGAAACCTGTTTTCCCGCTCACAAAAATATGAAACAATTCCTCTGATTAACCCATCTGCAGCTGCCTCATGCAGTTGGGCTTTGCGCCCTTTTGTACATCATATACCTCCGTTTTCCCCGGCGCGTCCCATTCAGGATCCCCCTGTAAGTACAAAATGGTCCGCGCACTTTTCTTTTTTGTCTTCATTACACATATTGCGCCTTTTTGGATTTCGTCAAAGCCTTTTGGGAAACTTTTTGAAAAATAACCTTTAAAAAGCAATTGTTATACATTTCATTGTAAAATGAACACTTTTGTGGTAAAATATAATTAAACAATTAGGGAAGGAGCTGATTATTATGGCACAGGCAACAATTTCGGCAAGAGTTGACAGCACTGATAAAATCGCATTTGATTCTTTTTGCAATGATGTAGGCATCAGTTCTTCTGCTGCAATTAATATGTTTGTTAAAGCGGTTCTTCGTGAACACCGTATTCCTTTTTCAATTAACAATGATCCATTCTATTCAGAAAGAAATATGGCCTTTTTACGGGAAGGAATTCAGGCACTTAATTCTGGAAAAGGCACTATTCACGATTTGATTGAGGATGATGAGTGATGAATAAAAACTGGTTTGATAAAGCCTGGGATGATTATCTTTATTGGCAGTCTCAGGATAAAAAAACACTTAAACGTGTCAATCAATTGATTAAAGATGCTGAACGCGATCCATTTAGCGGAATTGGTAAACCGGAACCATTAAAGGGTGATTTGTCTGGTTTTTGGAGTAGACGAATTGATGACACTAACAGACTGGTATATCGTGTTAACGGAAATTTACTAGAGATCTTATCTTGCAGAGGTCATTACGAGTAAGGATTATCGTGAACTAAACTACCTGCTGGAATAAAACAGTGGGTAGTTTTTTTATATGTAATCACACCTAGAGAACGTTAACCGTGAAGGAGCGAAGGAATAGTGTTGCATATTCTATAAGAAAGAAGGTGAGTGATATGGAAGGAGATTAAGAAACAATAAGTCGCACCCCGGAAAGGGGCGCGTGGGTTGAAATAACAAATTCTTGTGTGATTGTTCCTATTGGAGAATGTTTTTTTTGTGATAATTCTGGGTGATATGCATCCTTCTTTCTATATTTCCGGTTTCATTTTTGATGATGTTGTGGGGAAAACAGGTATTCTGCGATTCCGGTTGTACATTGCAACGCAATGGCTGCCTTTCCTTCACTTATTTGTTTGCAAGTACGACAATATCCCAGTATCTGGAAATATCTTTGACCATTTCTTTTGTGAAGTCGTTTTCTTTTATTTTTAAAATATCACAAATGGAATCTGCCGTAATGATGATTCTGCAATCCACATGAGATAGTTGCCATAATGTGAGCAGATTGCTATTGGAAGCTACCCACGCATTGTCATCGAACACAAAAGTTGCATTTCTATCATTTCCAAAATATCCGTAATCACACCCCAGAATCAATGCATGTAAAAATTCAGAATCCGGTACAAATTGTCGTAGGCTCTTGTAAATATAGTATTTCCCGTTTCTTTGGGGAATAAAATTGTAGGCACCATCTTTGTCCTCATACTCTTTTAATGATGGAAAACTTTTTTCGTAGTAACTCTTACTGACACAACCATTGCATATAAAGGTTGTCCCTTTCTTCTTTAAGGCTATGTTTAAAGCTGTATACGATTTTCCAGATCCACTTTCCCCAATAATTATCGTCTTGTTCTTTTTTAATTTTATCATAGTTCGTTCGCTACCTCCGTAAGTACTGTACCATCGGATAACCGATGTTTTTCACTATGTATATTGCGTCATTTGGGAAAACGTCAAAGGATTTTGTGGTATTTTTTTAATCTTTTGAGGCTAACAGGACAAAGGAACGACTATGGCTGTGTTTTTTTATTTCATATTGCTGGTGTAAACATCAAAGCCAACGAAAGGAGAAAACGATGAACAAAGCTTTTGAACAATATGACAAAAACTGTCAAAGAATTATTTTTATTAAAGTAGATCATTTCAATAAGATATTATCCGATGCAAAAGCCGGAGTTACGATTCTTCACAGAAATATGGAACTACATAATAATTACCAAGCGTATCTGGACAATTGCAAAAATAGCTACGAAGTGCCATTGAGCCTTGATATGTATGAAGAGAGATATTTTATGGCGAAATGTTCTTCTGTTACAAAAGATAACAAGCCAGCTTGTGCGTCCATTTGTAAGGCATTAGGACTTAAATCAATAGCATACGAATGGGCTGAAGATTATCACGGAAAGAAATTAAACGATGAGCTTGAAGTAAGATATACAGTATAACTGGTAAAAAACGATCACGTTTATTAAAAACAAACAGGACAAAGACGCGGCTTCGGCTGTGTCTTTTTTTTATCTCATATTCCTGGTGTAAATAAAAGCCATCGAAAGGAGAAAAGAGAAAATGAATGAAGATCTGAGAAAATTTGCGGAAAAATATAATTGGAAATTAGAAGTGTGGCATGGAGAGTACAAAGGAGTTTTATGTGGAGTACAAGAAATGAATCCAGGTGAACCGCCGCTTCCATTATATAGATTTCCTGGAGGCGTTTCATTGGAATAAGTAAGATGAAGCGACGATTTCATCAAAAACCAAAGGCATGGCTTCGGCTGTGTCTTTTTTTGTTTCATATTACTGGTGTAAACATCAAAGCCAACGAAAGGAGAAACAATTATGGCAAAATACAACATTACTTACAGCTGCGGTCACGAAGGAA
>ERZ837487.1942-NODE-1942-length-22926-cov-4.045604_pt1 | contig 22926 bp, 15 predicted proteins | sample MGYA00519911_ERZ837487 | MGnify/ENA primary metagenome ERZ837487 (study PRJEB31850, sample SAMEA3708818) | human gut metagenome | biome: human gut; feature: human-associated habitat; material: faeces | place: China | collected 2014 ... | reverse complement strand
TGTGCATCACCTATTGTTAAAGCACAATGCTTTTCTTATGTATAGTATATTAAAAATCACATGAAACGTCAACATGTTTTTTCAAATATTTTCTATTTCACATCTAGTCACCTTTATTCTTCTCCAAATAACAAACAGGGGCAAAACATATGCCCCTGCCGCAAAATCATGCAGAAAGATAAATTTTTGAAACCTTTCCTTTCACTATTTTAACCCATGTGGAAATACCAGCCCAATTTTTCGTACTTTTAATTCCACGTTGTTTTGTGAACTTTTTAATTGCATAGGAATACTCTTCATTTCCCTCGCATTCTACCACTTTACAATTAGATGCAACCTTATACTTTCGTGTCTTTGCCTTGATTTTTTTACTTGTATCCCAATCAAACTTTTTCTTCACCTTGCTCATGCCACCCTTAATAATCAATTTTCCACCCCGATAATACATTTTAATACGACATCCAGCTTCGCCGCCCTGACTTTTTGTAAGCCCCGTTCCATAAAGCCAATACGAACTTGCCGCTTTTGCCTTACTTCCTCCGCTCCATTGACTCAATCCTCCAACCAAAAGGGATAACACCAATAACTTTACAATAATCTTCTTTCTCATTTTTCTACCTCCTAAAACATTCTTGATTTCGATATTATATCAAGAAAAAAAAGAAATTTCTTTGGAATTTTTCAATATAATTCTACCAAGCAACTCTTTAACTCATTTTTCCCTTTAATGGTTGCCTTTTTCTGAATTTTAGGAGTGTTCCTCGCCCTTTCGCGATGTTTTACGCCACAAAAACAACTCTTTTAGGTGTAATTTCAAATTAGCGTTGTTTTTGATAGCAAGTTCCATCATTCCGATGCAACGCTTTTCCGCTTTTCAGACAATTTGCGTTGTTTTTCACGTTTTCGTCTCTATCCACACGCAACGCACAACACAGCAACACACAGCACAGCCGCCACGCAACTTAGCCATCACGCAACTTAGCCGCCATACAACACGAATGCGTCAAATCCAATGATTATACGTTGCCACGGTTCCAATCAGATTAATCGCAAACCCAAACACCAAAATCACCGTATTCCACTGCACAAACTTTTCACCCTTTGGTTTCCAAAGTGCCAGACCAAAGAACAAATATGGCATCATATCAAGCAGATAGCGATTGCCAAACTGCCAACCGCCAAGCGTTTTATGGCAGCATATAATCAGCAGATGCAGCACTGCTAAAATCGGAAGCATAACAAGCAGCGTCAAATTTCCCTCTCTCTTTTTCACCAGCGCATATATCCAAACACCAATCATGGTAATAAAAATCGGCGCAATCAGCCAAAACGCCATTCCATCCGATGAGAAAAACGAAAGCGCACCACCGTTTCCCCCTGCTGCCGGCAGACGCAGATAATGCATTAAATTTTCTTTTAAATAAGAAAGATTAAACTGACCAGTCGTAGTTCTCGTAAACTCCGGCAGATAATTATGTCCAAATTCCGTGATATTGCCGAAGCGGGCATAATTAAGCGCCATATACGAAATTGCAATCGCACCACAGCCAATCGCCCAGTACCATTTATCTTTTACAAGCTGCCATACTGTTCCTTCCGGATTTTCCTTTTTGTACCCTTTCACCAAAAGATAACCTAAAAGAATTCCATAGAGTGCAAGCATCGGGCGACACCCAACGGCACACGCCCAAAACGCTAACGACAAACCACCTTTTTGACGCAGCGCATAATACAGTGCCATTAAACTAAGCGTAAAACTCATGCTCTGAGCAATAAACCAGACATAGCCGTTCATACCCACAAAAAGATAACCGGACGCAAAATAGAGCATAAGCACCCAGAACAATGCATGCTCCTTTTCAAAAGAAACCTCTCGGTAAAGTTTAATCGCGTACACACATCCGGCAATAGTAACAAAAAGAGCAATCAAATGGTCCGGCGTATTGGCACCAAAAATCATAACAAAAGGAATCAACACATAAGAGGGAAATGGAGGAAAACTGACAAAATACTTTCCCTGATAAATAGCAAGTTCAAGCCATGGATAGTCCTGCCCTAAATCAAGTCTTCCCTTTAACCATGAATCCGTCTGCAAGGCATATGAATTATATGGATTACTCTGCCATGGCCATTGTCCGGTAAATGCCGCAATCACCCAAAACGTACCAAGTAATGCAAGCGGCGCAATGACATAAATCCAATCCATCTTTTCAAGCCATTTTTTCATATTCTCTCCTCCTATTTATCCTCGTAATGCTCCAGAAAATGATGTTTTACACCATCTTTTTTATAAGCAATTACCGTATCTAGATTTACATTTTCCACACTCTTAAAAATATTTCCCTCAATAAAAGGATTTGTCTTCTTCAAGTCATGAATCAGATTTTTAATTTCCAGTCGTTTCGAGCGGGTTTCCTCGTTATCGCATGTTGTACAAGTGTCCGTAAATTTGCACGCACACTGAATAAACTTCAAATCATTGTAGTCGCGCCATGCCTTAATGTCATCTTCACGAACAAGATACAACGGACGAATCAACTCCATCCCCTCAAAATTTGTGCTGTGAAGTTTCGGCATCATCGTCTGCACCTGCGCCCCATAGAGCATTCCCATCAAAATTGTTTCGATTACATCGTCGTAATGATGCCCAAGTGCAATCTTATTGCAGCCAAGTTCTCTCGCAAAATTATACAAATGACCTCTCCGCATACGGGCGCACAAATAACACGGCGATTTCTCAATATGGTAAACCGAATCAAAAATATTCGATTCAAAAATCGTAATCGGCACATGCAGAATTTTCGCATTGTTCTCAATCACCTTGCGGTTTGCCTCGCTGTAGCCGGGGTCCATAACAAGAAATTTTACATCAAATTCAAACTTGCTGAAACGTTTCAAGTCCTGAAAGCATTTCGCCATCAACATCGAATCTTTTCCGCCGGAAATGCAGACCGCAATTTTATCTCCCGGTTTTACCAATTCATACTGCGTAACCGCTTTCGTAAACTTCGACCAGATATTTTTCCGGAATTTTTTATGAAGACTCCGCTCCACTTCTTTCGCCTTGTCAACGGCAGCATCTTGTTCTTCCATTTGACGAAAACGTGCCAAAAGCCACGAAGTGTAACCGCCCTGAAGGCTCACGGCATCGAACCCTTCTTCACAAAGTTTTTCCGCAACACCTACACTGGTCTCGCCTCTGCTGCAGCAAATAACAAGTTTTTTTGTCTTATCCACCTCAGGACTTGCCGAAATTTCATCTTTATCTAAATGCAACGCTCCATCTATAGCGCCTCTAGCCACTTCCTGCTCACCGCGAATATCAACAATCTGATAAGTTTCCGGGTTCATTGCAAATAATTCATCTACTGTAATACTCATATTAACGCCGCTCACTTTCCGTCTGACACAAGTCTTTAACCACCTCACCGGCAATAATAAGCCCCGCAGCCGAAGGTACAAATGCTGTACTTCCCGGAATATCCCGGCGCTCCGTGCACTTATGCTTTGCCCCCGGCGGACAGATGCAGTTTGTCCGGCAGCTGATTGCCATGTCCTCAATCGGGCGTTTCGGCTGTTCTTCCGAATACACCACCTTGAGTTTCTTCACACCGCGTTTCTTCAACTCGCGCCGCATTACTTTTGCCAGCGGACACACTTTTGTTTTATAAATATCCGCAACACGGAAACCGCTCGCATCTAACTTATTACCGGCACCCATACTGCTGATAATCGGTGTATTTGTCTCCTTCGCACGCAGGATTAACTCAATCTTTGCCGTCACCGTATCAACCGCATCAATCACGTAGTCATATTCCTCAAACGGAAATTCTGCTGCATTTTCCGGCAAAAAGAAGCACTTATGAACATTTACGACAGCATCCGGGTTGATATCTAAAATTCGTTCTTTCATGACATCCACCTTGTACTGTCCAACTGTTTTCCTCGTAGCAATAATCTGCCGGTTCAGATTCGTCAGACAGACTTTATCATCATCAATCAAATCAAATGTAAACACGCCGCTGCGAACAAGCGCTTCACATACATAGCCACCGACACCGCCAACTCCGAAAACTGCCACTCTGGCATTTTTCAAGCGTTCCATACCTTCTTTTCCCAACAATAATTCCGTTCTTGAAAACTGTGTCAACATCTTAGTTTCATCCTTTTCTTATCGCAACTGTTTCCGCATTTGTAAATACATTATATACCGGGTTAATTCGTACAAAATACTCCGAAAGTCCCAGTTTCTTTCCAATATTTGTTTTTAAATCTTCCTTGTTCTGATCTGTGAGATTATTATAGGTAATCGGGTAAACCGATCCAGGCCCGCTGTTTTTCCATGCAATGCACTGAATTGCGCGTCCCATGCCGCTGAGTGTGTTATTTTTAATCGAAACATTGACACCACCGCTCACCAAAATACCACGGGTATCACTTTTTCCTTTTTGTTTTACATTGGAAATAACATTGTTCTCCAACACAGAATCTGACCAGTTCATCACGCGTACCGGCGAATCCCAGAGCATATTTTCAATGCGGTTATTTCGCAAAACAATGTTCTTATGATAAATCTGCTCTTCACCATTCGCACTATATTTATGAGTTCCAATCGCACGTCCCAGATTCGAGAATTTGCAGTTTGCAATTGTCACATTCTGATTCGGTGTCTTGTCATACGTGGACCAGTCATTGTGGAATCCCTGCGTTTCGCGGTCAGGCGTATCCAGATTGATTGCCTCTTTTACATAATCTGAATTTTTCTTCACATTTTTAAAAGTACATCCGGTAACCGAAACATTTGCAGATGCATCCATTTCAATAAAATGTCCTACATTTACATTTTTAAAATTAATTTTTTCAATTGTCACGCCATCATTATGTGCCACATCAAAAGCAATGCCGTATTTCATGTATTTCATGTCAATTGAAACACCGCCTTTGCCGACAAAGTGAATGTTTTTCTCACCATTATAGGCACTGTAAACACCTTTCTTTTTCGCATTTGATGGGCGAATCAACTGGAACAGCGTAATCGCTGCCGGCATCTTTTTCTTATTCGTCTTCGTTCCTTTTACAATTTTAACGCCCTTTTCAAAAATAATCGTAACATTCGATGGCACATGAATGGTATTGGTAATGGTATACGTTCCCTTTTTCAAAATAAGTGTTCCTTTTCCTTTTTTCTGGAATTTCTCCATATAGGAACGAATGGTAAAATACATCCTTGTTTTTTTATTATATAAGGAAGATTTTGTAAACTTCGATGCTTTCAATGGCTTGCTTTTTGCTGTGATTTTATACACCTTTCCCTGTTTATAATCTTTCGCTTCCGTTTTTACTGCGCAGACGCTCATGGCAAGTACAAAAAAAAGTGCTGCCGTCAGCATATGAAGTCCCATCTTTTTCCCTTTTTGATTTCTCATGTAGTTCATCCTCTCTTTTTGACTTTTTATACAAAATCTGCTATCGTGTAAGATAGTTGCTTAATGTTTTTACGGTTGACAAGGAGATAACAATGTCAAATTTACGCTCACATCTTACCAAAAGCGATTTTATATTAATTTTATTTTTATTATTCATCGGCATCGGCATTACCGTCTGGATTTATTATCCAAAATCCACACCTGCCTCAACCGTTGAAGTTCGTGAAAATGGAAAATTGATTCTATCCTTACCCCTGTCAGAAAACACAAAACAAACGATTCGCTGTACAGACGGAGGAAGCAATCAATTCCTTATTCAGGATGGCGCCGTTACTATGACGGATGCAGACTGTGGTGACAAAACCTGTGTCAAAACCGGCTCAATTAAAGAAGCCGGACAGTCGATTGTCTGTCTGCCGCACCGTCTTGTCATAACCATTACGGATTCTTCTTCGGATTCTGCACCGGATGCTATTGTACGATAATACCAAACAGGAGGCTTATATGAAACCGCACATCCACACAATCACTGAACTTGCTATTTTTACCGCCATCGCTTTCATATTCAGTTATATTGAAAGTCTTTTTCCGCTTCCTATCCCATTTCCGGGAATCAAACTGGGGCTTGCTAATCTGGTTATTGTACTTGTTTTGTACAAAAACGGCTTCTACCAGGCGCTTACCGTAAGCATTGTACGAGGACTGTTAAACGCTTTTACCTTTGGCAGTCTGTTCGGATTTCTATACAGCCTCGCCGGAAGCATACTTAGTCTTATTATTATGAATTTGTTGAAAAATAAAACCCACTTACACATTTCCACTTTCGGAGTTAGTGTTGCAGGCGGAATTACACATAACATCGGGCAGTTTGCCGTAGCCGCATGGCTTGTGGGGCCTTCTGCCATCCTTCCTTATTTTCCTTTTTTGTATTTCTCCGGCTTAATTGCCGGCGGTCTGATTGGTGCCTTTGTTCTGCTTTGCCGACAAAGAATCCCTCTCTTTAACAGTACGAATTAAACAGCATACCGCTAAATGCAGATGCCTGATAAGCAGTTCCAATGTCGCTCTGATATAAATGTGCATAACTATAAACTTTCTTATCCACATACTCCATCGGATTCATACTCATCTGTTCTGCTTTCGATGCCAAATCCGTAATAAATTTCTCCGGTACTTTTATCTCTGCCTCATCTGAAAATGACAAGAAGCCATCAGAATCAATCGCAATTCCGGATTCAAACAATTCTGCCGTGTGTCCTTCTACGAGATAGCGCAGCTCACCACCCGGTCTCGACGGCTTATGATTTTCCTCGCCATACTCGTCACTGCGTTTGAGCAGACCATTGTACAACGACAAGACGCGGTTCATGTTATCCTCCACGTCCTCACTTCGCCCATTAAGCACATCCTGCGAAGCTTCCGAAAGTTCCATCGACATTTCCTTCACATTCAGCGCATACGCCTGCGTGTCCGCAGAAAGTTTCACCATAACAAGCGGATTTGCATTATTCAGGCTGACAATGCTTTTATATTTATTTTTTAATTCTCTTTTGTTGTGAATACTGTTTTTTGGTGACACTTCCGGCAGGAAGCCCCCAAGATATAAATTATATGCCGCTATCATAATCATCACGCCTTCCGTGGCTGTTCATATTTCTCCTCTTATGTGTAATCATAAGTCTAATGATTCATTATCATTGTAAATCATTTTTCTGCAAAATGCAAACAAAATCTCCTTTTGTCCAAAAGCAGAAAAAGACACCGTGTCAGACCACGATGTCTTTTTTTCCATATATTACACGATATTTGCTTTTTTGCCAAGTCCCTTTCCCTGAAACAATTTCCGGTATTTTTTTAGTTTTTTCTTTGGAACCTGAATTTTTAATTTGACATTTGTTTTTTTGAATGCCTGCTTACCGACCTTTGTTATCTTTGATGACAAAACCTTTATTTTCTTTAATTTTGACATTTTGTAAAACGCTTTTTTGCAAATTCCGGTTACGGCATATTGATACCCTTTATAAGAAACTGTCTTGGCTATCGTAATACTTTTCTTTGTCTTTTTTACCACTCCGAGAACGGATACCGTCTTTACCTTTGCGGAAGACGTTGTAATTACATATTTCACCCCACCTTTTTTGATTATGGTTCCTTTTTTCGGAAGTTTTGTCTTTGCGGCAGGTGTACCGGCAACCGGCTGACTGACACCTGGTTCTTCTGTCTGTTTTGGTGCTTCTGTCTGTTTCGGTGCTTCTGTTGGGGCAGCGGTTGGTGTTGCTGTCGGAAGCGGTGTTGGTGTTGCATCCGGCACTGACTTTTCAACAAGTGACGTTTGTGCTGTTATAAGATCAACCGTACATTTTTGAACCTGTTCCCCGGTTACCGCCGGCGTAATTATCGCTTGTTCACCTGCCAAAATTGCATTTTTTAATGCAGTTACCGATGACTCTTCATACTTGGCTGCATCAATTTTTTTCGCCTTGTCTAATTCATCCTTTAGAAAACCAACCAACTCGTCTATTGTCACAAATTCTCCTGTCATAACAGCATTTTCCGCATGCATAACAAATGAAGAACCATCCAGTGCTTCCGGCTTTCCATTTACCGTAAAGGAACCTATTTTCAAATAGTATCCTTCATCTGCCTTTACACTTACCTTTACAATGTCACCAGCATGATATGTGGATTTTTCTCCACTTATTTGACCATGCTTCGTATTTGTATCCATGGAAACTTCATACGCTGTAATCATTTTATTATACACAACATCTGCCCAGCGTTTTCCGTGTTCAATCAAACCAAGTTTGCTCAGATGAAGATTATCCGTGTGTCGGTACTCACCCTGTAAATCATCGGTCGTTGGTCCTACAAAAATATTTTCATTGTTGCAGGCCGCACGCTGGGTCTCTTTCATGGATTCCATTTTCTTCGTATTATTGTAATTGCTCCATGCATAGGAAACCTGCGCAATGCACCAATTCAAATTATATCCGGCATCTTCTCTTGTCTGTGCAATTAACTGCTGTAAAGAAGCCAGATATTTTTCGCGCTTTGTTCCATCCGTATCAGCCTCTCCCTGGTGAAGCAAAAAAGCACGATACCCATATGGCTTCAAGTCATTAATTGCATTTTTAATTGCAAAATAATGTTTTGTACGAAGTTCCTCAATTTTAGCAGAACCAACACCCGTTGATACAAAGCCAACCGGAACACCAGTCTTCTGTGTCAGGGCGTCTCCCATGGAAGGCCATGCGGAGCCACCGCCATTACCGGTATTATATCCACTTTCACTCGGCTGACTGTCCTCACAATGCTGCCACGTGTTAGTATTCGGATTATATGCTGATACCAAATCTGATTGAGCAGTTGTTTTTTCGCCTCCAAAGTTACAGGAATTTGACTGTCCACCGGTAATAAAAACTTCACCGACTCCGACTTTTTCTACTGTTTTACTCTCACTTCCCGCATTTACAATCAATGTATACCAGCCACCTCCGGGTACATTTGCAATACTTCCTTCATATGTATTACCTTCCCCTTTGGTTAAAACCGCCGTTTTTCCTAATTCTTTATCTCCGTCATAAAGTTTTGCCGACACCTCCCCGGTTCCACTGTACTCAATAGAAACCTTTACGTTGGCATAATTGTTATTGTCCCTTTGATAAATTGCGCGCTCGGTAGGAATTTTAACATCTAATTTTTCTGCCGCTTTTCCTGACTGCGGTGCAAGACAAATACCAGCCATCATTGCCATCGTAATCACCGACCATTTCATGATTTTTTTAATTCTCATTAATACTCTCGCTTTCCTTTGATAACGAAAAAGACCTGCAAAAAGAGCAGGTCTCTTTCATCACAAATACTATTTTACAAATGTTATCTTAGTAATCGTTACGGATCCTGTGTACCCTTTCTTTCCGGCATTGATTACAACAAACGGTTCTGTACCCTTTTCTTGTTTCACCTTGGAAAGATTTACATCAAAATGTCCTTCTGATGTAACACCATACTGAGGATCTGTTACATCTTTACCATTCACTTTATGACCAACAATTCCGTGGAATTCGAAAGCCGGATCGGATGCTGTAAATTCAATCTGGCATTTTGAATATTGATTGAAATCAATATCACTCGGAAGCATAACTTTTGCTGTTGGAGCCCACTGTGCCAGTCCGCTTTCCACATAACTTACAGCCTGTGGAAGTTCCGACACAAGACTATCTTCTCCTGCTGTTACCGACAGATACGTAAATGTTCCTTTAAATCCGGCAGTTGCTGTGCCTACATGAACATAAACCTTATCATCCGCACCGATTTTCTTCATGTCATCAGCAGTCAATGTTAGATTTGCCTCGCCGCCTGTCTTGCCCCAGTAATTGTTAATTGTCGGAGAATTCCATTTGTCACCGGTCTTTAATCCAATGTTAAATCCCTGTGTATCTTTAACGTCAGTATCTCCTTCCATTGCTGTATACTTTATCGAAATAGTTGTCCCTTCACTCAATTTCGACTTATCAATCTCAAAGATTCCCATGGAAGCAAACGCAGCAAATCCATTAGGTACATACGTATAAGATGCACCTGCTCCTAAATCATCACCTTCTAAAACAAGGTCAGAAGCGACTACCGTAACATCATATTTGCCATATGTAACAATGCCGGTATCGGTTGTAATTGTTGCTTTAATCGTTGCCGTTCCTTCTCCAACCGCCGTTACTGTTGCTGATGTGCCACTTGCACTAACCGTTGCTACCTCTTCATTGGAGCTTGTCCAAGCAATATCACCGGTCACCGCACATCCAGTAGTGCTTACACTGGCATTTAAATCAAGAGTATCTCCCTCTTCCAAATCAAGTCCTGCCGCACTTCCTGTCGCTGTTACCACAACCGCAGCACTTCCGCTTGCCACACCAGGTGTTGGTGTTGGTTCTGCTGTTGGTGTTGCTGTTGGCTCTGGCACATCATCTTTTCCCATAAGAATAATGGAATAAATATTAAAATTGCAATTTGGTAAATCTTCACCATCCGTATGATAAGCATTGTATTTCAAGCGAATACCATAAGCAAGTGTTCCCTCTGCCAATGCAGCTGCCAAATCATCGCTAATCTGGAATTCAAACACTTGTGCTTTACCGGCTTCTGTAATAGCACTGTACTCACTGTAGCCATCAAATACGTCAATTCCACCACCCCATACATTTGCCGGATTGCTCTTCAGCAATTCACAAACAACAGGTGTATTTGCTGTATCTGATGACGCTACAATACGAATGGATTTGTATTTGGATAAATCAATTCCGGACTTGTCCGCATTGGTCCAGTATGCTACACCACCACCGCTTGCTTGTCCGGTCGATGTATAGCTTACCCCATTTCCTTCATAATAAGTAATGGTATCTTCCAATACTGAATTCTGCCCGTATTCGTTTTCTTTTGTCAGGTCAACTTTAACGTCGTTTTTACCAAGATCCGGAAGCGGCATTGGTGTTGGTGTCGCTGTTGGCTCTTTTACCGGTTCTTTTGTTGGACCATTCGTTGGACCGTTTGTCGGTTTGTTTGTAGTCTTAGCCGGTTCTGCGGTAACAACAACTTTTTTTGCACTGCTTACTTTCACCGTAAGCGTCTTTTTCACTTTTTTCTTTCCATTCTTCATTTGAACGGAAATTTTTGCAGTTCCTTTTTTTAAGCCTTTAATTGTTGCTCCCTTTTTGGATTTCTTTGTGAGTTTAACAATTTTGGCTGCTTTTTTTGTTACTTTCCAAGTAACTTTTTTTGCATTTTTTACTGTCACCTTTTTTGTTTTCCCCACTGTAACGGAAACCTTTGTTCTACTCAATTTTGGTTTTTTTGCTTTTGCATCAGCAGATACGCCCGACATCTGCGGCACAAGCAGGGCAGCTGTTAATAACAGTGCAAGCCCCTTTGCACGAAATACATTTTTTCTCATGCTCTGATTCCTCCTTTTTGACTTTTCCATCAAAACCCCAAAAAAGCAAAATACTGCCACTGTTTTCACAATGACAGTATTTTTAGTTATAAGAGTTTGTTTTGAGGGAAAGTAAATATTGATTTACTTGAGTATTAGTATAACTCACTTCCTGCAGCAAATCCATGATATATCTTGAACGAAAATTGATTTATCATGCACACTTTACGGCCGAACCAAATGTTCTTTACGATAATGGCTTGGAGAACATCCTTCATGCTTTTTAAATTGGCGGCAAAAATGCTCTACATTGCGATATCCACACTGCATACTAATTTCACCAACATCAAAGGCACTTCGAAGTAAAAGCATCTTTGCCCGAATCATCCGACTCTCAATCACTTCTGAAATACATGAAACATTTGCAAAATTTTTATACACTTTCTGAAGCGAGCGTGGACTTAGATTTATCCGCTCTGCCATCATTTCCAACGTCCAGTCATATTCCGGATGTGCATAAATATCCCCGCGCAGTTTTTCTAAGAGCGGCTGATACCTGGAGCCTTGCTTAGGAAATGCATAATCATGAAACCAGTGGAAAATAATATGCATCAAATTCGAAATAATATATTCTTCGCTTTTACTATGCCAATAATTCTCACAGGCAACCATATGCCAATAAACAAGAAAATAGTCATAATTTGAACAGAAAATAGGAACCCCAAATGGCACATAGCCTTCCGCAAACAATGGTTCATCACAATCAAATCGTATCCATGTGTATGTTAATCTTCCCTCTTTCGCATGATAATGAACTCTCTGTCCGGGCTTATAAATAATCCCGGTATGTGCCGGGTATGGACGCATTTCGCCATCCACTTCAATCATCGTATCGTTTTCAAACAACATCATCTCATACTCACCTTCAGCAAATACAAGATTATCCTCAAACCCCTCCGGCTTACATTCACGTTCGACTGCATATATAATTCGAAACATGTATTAAACACCTCCTCAACTATTAGTGCTATTATAACATGTCATTTTGAATTATAGCAACACAAAAAAGAACAACACACCACAATCTTCTATGGTATGCTGTCCTTTTATACATCTACAAAACAATACTATTACTTTTTAAAGCTCCAAGAATCCATACGAACATCCAGTGTATCAAACTCAAAATAAATGGTATGCTTTCCTGTCAGCTTTTTACCGAGTTTCTTTGTAACCGTCTGGTAAGAATCCGATGTGGAATCACCAAGTTTCATGGTAATTTCAGATGCTCCATCCGTTCCAAAATCAACATCCGCTACACCAATATAAGCACCAATCTTTCCATTGTATACGGAATAATTTACGGCCCAGTCTTCATTGGACGCTTTTTCATTATTAATAACAGTTCCTACCGTATCTGCCATCGCAAATGTTTCTGCCTCAACCGTCTCATAAGGATTGATTGTACCAATCGATGATACACCGGTCTTTGTCATCTTTGTATCGGCAATTGTTCCATCCGCATTTGTAAAATCTCCATTGTCACCAAGATTTAACTCATTTACATAAGTCGTACGGTAATCCTGTTTCGTACCGACTGCTATTGTGTCTTTCTTCGTATGATAAAATGCATACAGTTTACCATTAAACTGTGTAAAACAGTGATGGTTATTACCGGTTACTCCAAAATATGTACCCGGATTTTTCAAAACACAGCCAACATATTTAAAGTCACCCATTGGGCTGTCACTTACCATTACCGCAATGTTTGCCGTCGGGCAGTCTGCACGGTCAATGGTAACACCGTCAATGCTTCCGGTCCAGTTTGTGCAGTAACTGTAATAATACTTATCTCCGATTTTGTTAATACCGGAATCTTCAAACATGAATGGTGCATCAATCGTTTTTGCATCCCCATCTACACTAGTCATATCGTCACTAAGTTTTACAACTCGTGCACATTTAGGATTGCGGATAAAGTCTTCTTTCTTTCCATCGGTATTACCAATACCACCAAAATAAAGGTAGCCGGTTCCATCATCGTCAACCAAAACTGCCGGGTCAAAGAGCCATCCAATTTCAGATTCTGCACAGCCGGTAATAGTGCGGTCAATAATTGGTTTTCCAATCGGATCCGTCCAAGGACCGGTTGGGCTGTCTGCCGTCAATACACCAATACTGCTTGCGTTGTTCGCAAAATACAGGAAGAATTTCTCTTTGCCGTTAATCTTCTTATGACATACTGCAGGTGCCCATGAATTTGCCGACCATTTCGCAGCTCCTTTACTTCCGGATACTGCAATCGTTCCATGATCTGTCCAGTTTACCATATCTGCAGAAGAATAGCAGTTCAATGTTTTAATTTTGCTGTAGTTATTATCTGCTTTAGCTGCTGCCTCGTACTGCTGGGAATCATTTGTTCCATAAACATACACTCTTCCGTTGTACTCCATCGCCCACGGATCCGCCGTCAAACGGGAAGTCATAATCGGATTGCCGATTTTTCCTTTAACAAGTCCTGTACTAAGATCCGGAACGCCTGCATCTTTATCCGCTGTTTTTGCAACTCCTGTCATGGTTACCTCATCCAGGTAAAAGTCCATATCATTATTGGATTGGTACACAGACTGCCAGTAAATCAAGATCGTTCCCGTGTGCTCCGGCACCTTCATAGTTGCCTCACATTTTGTCCATGTAGAATCCGAAAGTTCAACGGACGTAATTGAATCGTAATGAGTGGACTCATCATCCCCAACATACTGCATGGAAAGATCCAGTTTCTGATCCTCTCCTGTTTCCTGCTTTGCATAAAAAGAAATCGCATATTCATTGTCTGTTTCAACCAAAGAAGAAACATCAATTGAAGCACCATGCCAGTCTGCTGTACGTCCTGTTACTTTAGCACTTTTCTTTGTGTTATTTGCTCCATCATCAACGACTGAAACAGAAGCTGAACCACGAGAAGCGATTGGCTCATATTCGCCCTTTTCCATGTCCGCATTAACAAGCACTGCCGGTGTTGGTTCCGGTGTAGCATCTGCTGATTTTGTCGGTTCCGGTGTCGGCATATGTCCAAATCCGTCTGCCTCTGCAACCAAATTAGAATCCTTAATTTCGTCCGTATACACTTTTACCGATGTGCCTTTTACAACAGGTGTCGGTGTTGCTTTTGCCGGATTTGGCTTTTCTGTTGCTTTCGCTGTAGCCTTTGCCGTAGGTTTTGTCGTATTTACTACGTTTTTATCCGGTCCTTTTTTCCTCGTCACTGTTACCTTAACAGTTCCAAGTTTTCTGGATTTTCCGTTCTTTTTAACTTCTTTTACCGTAATCTTGGCTGTCCCCTTCTTCTGACCGGTCACAACACCCTTTTTCGATACTTTGGCAACCTTTTTCTTGTTACTCTTAAATGTGTACTTGCAGGATTTTTTCTTGTTTGCAATTTTAATTGTTTTCTTCTTTCCTACCGTAACACTAATCTTTTTTGTCTTTAATTTTGCTTTTTTCGCTTTTGCCCCTGCATCTGGCGCTGTCATCCCGCCAAGTGTCATTGACAAAGCTAAAATCCCCGATAAAACAACTCCACTAACTCGTTTCCATTGTTTCATGGCAGTTCCTCCTTTACATTATATAGTTATTATATTGCATTTATGGTAGCACAAAAAGAAGTCCCCTGCCATGATGATAAACGTATTATTTTTGATATATTCGGCACACTCATTTAAGCAGCAACATCGGATTTACCGCGGTTTTATTCTCCTTCACTTGAAAATAAAGGTTTGTTCCTTCTTCTTTATAATACTTTGTCGGCTCTGCAATTTTCCCGAGGACCTGTCCTTCCGAAACCATATCACCTTTACTTACAGAAACATCTTTTAACTGTCCATAAACAACTGTAAAACCATCACCAATTGATATCGAAACCGTACGACCGGTTTCTTCAGAAGTTTCCACCGATTCCACGATACCATCCGCACTCGCTTTTACATCCATTCCTTCTTTGGCTTCTATAAGAAGTGCCGGATTTGTGCGGTACTGTGCCAGTGTCTTAAAATATACCACTTTGTCTGCGCTGTACTCCATCAGCACATCGCCTTTTATTGGCCAGGAAAGGCCCTCTTCCTGATTAAACGATAATTGCTTTTTCGCAGGTTTTGCATTGGTCTGTACAGATTTTTTCTTACGTTTTTTTGTTTTCTTTTCTTTTACCTCGGAATTTGCATGATTGCTGGACGCTTCTTTCGTCTCCGGTGTTGCCGCCGCGGTCGCCTGCGGGGGATTACTCGCCGAAGCCACCGGCTCCTTTTGTTCACTGCGGTTCATATTGATGCATAACGCCGCAAAGGCGCCAATTGCAGCAATGCCACAGGCTAATGATATATAGAATCCTTTTTGTTTAAAAAACATACTATCACCTCACAAAAATTGTTTGATGATAGTATGTTCGATTTTAAAATAATTTATTCAATTTTATTACAAAGTAACTTTCTCCAAATGCCAAATCTCTTTCGCATATTCTTCGATGGTGCGGTCGGAAGAGAATTTACCGCATTTAGCAGTCTGGAGCATTGCCATCTTCGCCCATCGCTCCTCATCGCGGTATGCTTCTTCTACTTTCTTTTGTGCCGCCTCATAAGAACGGAAGTCTTTCAAAATAAAGTACTGGTCCGCACGCTCATAGCCGTTTGTCTCAAGCAGAGAATTGTAAATCTCACGGAACAAATCAAGATTTTCAGGGGAATATGTTCCATCAATCAACTGGGTAAGCACGGCACGGATATCGGAATCCATGTTATAAATTTCTTTCGGATCATACTGGTTATTATGCTCGAAATCAATTACTTCCTGTGAGGAAAGACCGAAGATGAAAGCATTTTCCTCGCCCACTTCTTCTACGATTTCGACATTGGCACCATCCATTGTTCCGAGGGTCGGTGCACCATTTAGCATAAATTTCATATTACCGGTACCGGATGCCTCTTTACTTGCAGTTGAAATCTGCTCTGATACATCAGCAGCAGCAAAAATGATTTCTGCATTGGACACACGGTAGTTTTCAATAAATACAACTTTGATTTTTCCTTCAATTGAAGCGTCATTGTTTACTACGTCAGCAACACTGTTAATCAGTTTGATAATTGCCTTTGCACGGCGGTATCCGGCAGAAGCTTTCGCACCAAAAATGAAAGTACGAGGATACATATCCATACCTGGATTTTTCTTCAACTGATTATACAAATACATAACATGCAAAATGTTAAGCAGCTGGCGTTTGTACTCATGCAGACGTTTTACCTGTACATCGAAAATCGAATGAGGGTCTACTTCAACACCATTGTGCTCCTTAATATACTTCGCAAGACGAACTTTATTCTGGAACTTGATATTCATAAATTCCTGCTGCGCTTTTTTATCATCCACAAAAACAGAAAGTTTATCAATTTTAGACAAGTCTGTAATCCACTCATCACCGATTTTGTCTGTTACCCATGCAGCAAGTTTCGGATTTCCATGAAGCAGGAAACGACGCTGTGTAATACCATTTGTCTTGTTATTAAATTTCTCCGGCATCATTTCATAGAAATCTTTTAATTCCTGATGTTTTAAAATTTCTGTATGAAGTTTTGCTACACCGTTAACTGAGAAACCTGCACAAATTGCAAGATGAGCCATCTTAACCTGACCATCATAGATAATTGCCATCTTAGCAACTTTATCATGATTTCCAGGGTATTTGTTTTCGATTTCAATGCAAAATCTTCTGTTGATTTCTTCAATAATCTGGTAACATCTTGGAAGTAATCTTGAGAATAATTCAATTGGCCATTTTTCAAGAGCTTCGCTCATGATTGTATGGTTAGTGTATGCGCATGCATGTGTTGTAATATCCCAAGCTTCATCCCATTCTAAGTTATATTCATCCATTAATAATCTCATAAGTTCTGCAACTGTAAGTGTCGGATGAGTATCGTTCATCTGGAATACTACCTTTTCAGGTAATTTTCTAATATCATCATGATTCTTTAAGTATTTCTTAATTGCTGTCTGTAAACTTGCTGAAACAAAGAAATACTGCTGTTTTAATCTTAATTCCTTACCTGCATAATGATTATCATTAGGATAAAGAACTTCTGTAATAGTCTTTGCAAGGTTCTCCTGTTCAACTGCAGCCATATATGAACCCTTGTCAAATTCATCAAGATTAAAGTGTACTACAGGTTCAGCGTCCCAAATTCTTAATGTATTAACTACGTTGTTTCCGTAACCAACGATTGGCATATCATATGGAATAGCATTAACTGACTGGTAGCCTTCCTGAATAAAATAATTACGTCCGTCTCTGTTTTCTACTCTTACATATCCTCCAAACTTAACTTCACAAGCATATTCTTCACGCTTGATTTCTAATGGATTAGCATGTCTTAACCAGTCTTCAGGTATTTCTTTCTGATATCCGTTTTCAATCTTCTGCTGGAACATACCGTATTTGTATCTGATACCACATCCATAAGCAGGATAGTTAAGTGTTGACAAACTATCTAAGAAACATGCTGCCAATCTACCAAGACCACCATTACCTAAAGCTGCATCAGGTTCCTGATCTTCGATTACATTAAGATCAAGTCCTAATTCTTCAATAGCTTCCTTGATTTCATCTCTGCTTGAAAGATTGATAATCATATTTCCAAGAGCACGGCCCATAAGAAATTCCATTGATAAATAGTATACAATCTTAGCATCCTTCTCATCATATGCTTTCTGAGTTGCTATCCACTGATCGATTACAATATCCTTTACTGCATAAGCAACACATACAAACTTATGTCTGTCACTTATTTCATCAAGGCTTTTTCTGTAAAGCATTTTAGCCTGTTCTTTCACACGCTTCTTGAATTCTGCCTTGAATTCTTCATGCTTTTCCATAGCTTCGTTCTTAGCCATATTAAATCTCCTTTTTTATGCGATTAGAGAGAAACAATGACAGGCATTGTTTCTCTCTTTTTAATAAATTTTATAGCCAAATATTTCAAGTCAAATTCTAAAGAGCTTTTTCTACGCCAAAAGTTACCTTTTCGCCGTTAATATTCCACTCTTTTTCATACCCGTTTATTTTACCAAATATGACATTATCTGCCAACACTTCAGACTTAATTTCGTCAAGATTGTTCTCAATTATAGCTCTTATTGTATCGTTTTTATCTACATTTACCACAATTTTGTCCATTACCTGGAAATCAGCTTCTTTTCTCATTGTCTGAATCTTACTGATTATTTCTCTAACAAATCCTTCTTCAATAAGTTCATCTGAAAGTTTTGTATCAAGTACTACAGTAATATTATTATCGCTTTCTGATACATATCCCTCAACCTGAGCCATATCAATAAGTAAATCTTCTTTTTCAAGAACTACTTCGTTGCCGTCAAAATCGAATGTTAAAGGTTCTCCGGCATTAATCTTATCCATAGCCGCATTTCCGTCTAATGATGATAATGCTTCTTTAATCTTGCCTAAGAATTTACCATATTTAGGTCCAACTGTTCTAAGCTGTGGCTTAAATGAATATGAAGTAAATGCTCTTACATCATCTGTAAACTCAACTTCCTTAACATTTAATTCTTCTTCAATGATTTCTTTGTAGAAATCAGATAATTCAAATTCTGCCTTAACGAACATCTTTCCAATTGGCTGTCTATTCTTAATTGCAGATGCATTTCTACATGCACGACCAAGTACTACAATATCAAGTACTCTTTCCATGTTTTCTTCCAATTCTTTGTCAATGTAAGATTCATTAACTTCTGGGAAGTCACATAAATGAATACTTTCAGGTGCTGTTTCATCTACGCTTCTTACGATATTCTGATAAATATCTTCTGTCATAAATGGAATCATTGGTGCAGCAGCCTTTGATACTGTAACAAGTGCTTTATATAATGTCATGTAAGCATTAATCTTATCCTGTGGCATGTCTTTTGCCCAGAAACGTTCTCTTGAACGTCTTACATACCAGTTACTCATATCATCTACAAAATCATCTAATGCTCTTGCAGCTTCAGGGATTCTGTAGTTACCAAGGTTTTCATCTACTGCCTTAACCATAGAGTTAAGTTTTGATAATAACCATTTATCCATAACACTTAATTTATCATAATCAAGTGTGTATTTTGTTGGGTCAAACTGATCAATTTCAGCATATAAGACATAGAACGCATATGTGTTCCAAAGTGTTCCCATAAACTTACGCTGTCCTTCCTGGACTGCTTTACCATGGAAACGGTTTGGAAGCCATGGAGCTGAGTTAGTGTAGAAATACCATCTGATGGCATCGGCACCGTACTGTCCTAATGCTTCAAAAGGATCTACTGCGTTACCCTTTGACTTACTCATCTTCTGTCCGTTTTCGTCCTGAACGTGACCAAGTACGATTACGTTCTTGTATGGAGCCTTATCAAACAATAATGTTGATTCAGCCATTAATGAATAGAACCATCCTCTTGTCTGGTCAACAGCTTCTGAGATAAAATCTGCAGGGAACTGTTTTTCAAATAAATCTTTATTTTCAAATGGATAATGATGCTGTGCAAATGGCATTGCTCCTGAGTCGAACCAGCAGTCAATAACTTCAGGTACTCTCTTCATTGTGCCACCACACTCTTTACACTTAAATGTTACTTCATCAATGTAAGGTCTGTGTAATTCAACCTTAGCATTATCAGGATTTCCACTTCTTTCTGCTAATTCTGCACGGCTGCCAATTGATTCCTGACATCCGCAATCACAGCATTCCCAGATATTAAGTGGTGTACCCCAATAACGGTTTCTTGAAATACCCCAATCCTGTACATTTTCAAGCCAGTTTCCAAAACGTCCTTCACCAATTGATTTTGGAATCCAGTTTACTGTGTTATTATTTGCAACAAGTTTATCCTTAACTTCTGTCATCTTAATAAACCATGATTCTCTTGCATAATAGATTAATGGTGTATCACATCTCCAGCAATGTGGATAATCATGTTCAAACTTAGGTGCATCAAATAACTGTCCTCTCTTATCAAGGTCTACTAATACCTTAGGATCAGCATCCTTTACAAATAAACCTGCATAAGGTGTGTCTTCTGTAAGTTCACCCTTGTCATTTACAAGCTGTACAAAAGGAAGGTCATAGTTACGTCCTACATTAGCATCATCTTCACCGAAAGCAGGAGCAATATGAACAATACCTGTACCATCACTCATAGTAACGTATGTGTCACATGTTACAAAGAAACCTTTCTTTCTCTGCTTATCAGCAATAGCCTTTGCACATTCATATAATGGTTCATATTCTTTATATTCAAGGTCAGCACCCTTCATTGTTTCTAATACTTCATAAGCTTTTTCGTCTTCTGTTGCAAGCTTTCCTAATACTGTGTCAAGTAAAGCTTCTGCCATATAATAAGTATATCCGTCAGCTGCTTTAACCTTGCAGTATGTGTCATTAGGGTTAACACAAAGAGCTACGTTTGATGGAAGAGTCCAAGGTGTTGTTGTCCATGCAAGGAAATAAGCATCTTCTCCAACAACCTTAAATCTAACGATTGCTGAACGCTCTTTTACTGACTTATATCCCTGTGCAACTTCCTGTGATGAAAGAGGTGTTCCACATCTAGGGCAATAAGGTACAATCTTAAATCCTTTGTATAATAACTTCTTATCCCAAATATTCTTAAGAGCCCACCATTCAGATTCAATGAAATTGTCATCATAAGTTACATATGGGTTATCCATATCAGCCCAGAAACCAACTGTTCCTGAGAAATCTTCCCACATTCCTTTATATTTCCATACAGATTCCTTACATTTCTTGATGAATGGTTCCATACCATATTCTTCAATCTGTTCTTTTCCATTTAATCCTAATAACTTTTCTACTTCAAGTTCTACAGGAAGTCCATGAGTATCCCATCCTGCTTTTCTTGGAACCATATATCCCTTCATTGTTCTGTATCTAGGGATCATATCTTTAATTACACGTGTTAATACGTGTCCGATATGTGGTTTTCCGTTAGCTGTTGGAGGTCCATCATAAAAAGTATATGTTGGTCCTTCTTTTCTATTTTCCATACTTTTTTCAAAGATGTGATTGTCATCCCAGAATTTTTCTGTTTCTTTTTTCTTTTTTTGTCATTGAACATATAATTGCTTCTATTTTTGCAAATTCTTTGTCATCTACTTTGATGTCTTTGAATTGATTCATTCCTGGAATTAGTTTTAGTAGTGATGAAAATGAACCCATTTTCTTTACTTGTCTTATTTGAGCTAAATAGTCATCTAAGTCAAGTTCATTTTTTCTCATTTTCTTTTCTAGTTTTTCTGCCTCTTCCATATCAAAAGCTTCTTCTGCTTTTTCTATTACGGCTAACATATCTCCCATTCCAAGAATTCTTGATGCCATTCTGTCTGGATGAAAAACTTCGATATCACTTAATTTTTCTCCTGTTGCTGCAAATTTTATTGGCTTTCCTGTAACTTTTTTAACAGATAATGCTGCACCACCACGTGTGTCACCATCTAATTTGGTTAAAACTATACCATCAATTCCTACTTTTTCATTAAAAGTTTGAGCAACATTTACAGCTTCTTGACCAGTCATAGAATCTACAACTAATAGTATTTCATGTGGTCTTACACTTTTCTTAACATTTTGTAATTCTTCCATTAATTGTTCATCAATTTGTAGACGTCCAGCTGTATCTAGAATTATTACATCATTTAATTTTGACATTGCAACATTCATTGCTTGTTTTGCAATATGTACAACATCTTTTGATTGTTCATTTGCATATACTGGTATATTTAATTGTGCTCCGACAACTTGTAATTGTTTAATAGCTGCTGGTCTATATACATCGCAAGCTACTAATAATGGCTTTTTACCTTGTTTTCTAAATAGATTTGCAAGTTTTCCAGCTGTTGTTGTTTTACCAGAACCTTGAAGTCCAACTAGCATTATTATTGTTGGTGGATTTGAAGAAAAATTGACTTTACTTTCTGTTCCTCCTAATAATTCAACTAATTCATCTTTTACTATTTTTATTACTTGTTGCCCTGGTGTTAATGATTTTAAAACGTCTTGTCCTAAAGCTTTTTCTTGAATATTTGATATGAATTCTTTTACTATTTTATAGTTAACATCTGCTTCTAGTAATGCAAGCTTTACTTCTCTAAGCATTTCTTTTAGGTCTGAGTCTGTTATTCTTGCTTTACCTCTAAGCTTTTTTGTTATTTCTTGTAATCTAGAAGATAACCCTTCAAAAGCCATGTACTTACCTCCCTTAAACTAAACAGTTTAATTCTTTTTTTATTGTTTCCAAGATAGTTTCTACTTGTTTATCAGATGAATTCTTTTGAATTTTTGTTAATTCTGATAAAACTTGTTCAATTTTCTTTTCTTGATTCAACGTCCTTTTCATAAATAACAACTTTTCCTCGTATTCGAAAAGCTTTTTCTCTCCCTTCTTTATTATGTCTCTAACAGCTTGCCTAGTGATTTCGTTGTTTTCAGCTATTTCTGATAGTGACAAGTCGTTATTATAGTA
>ERZ837487.1923-NODE-1923-length-23064-cov-3.532922_pt1 | contig 23064 bp, 17 predicted proteins | sample MGYA00519911_ERZ837487 | MGnify/ENA primary metagenome ERZ837487 (study PRJEB31850, sample SAMEA3708818) | human gut metagenome | biome: human gut; feature: human-associated habitat; material: faeces | place: China | collected 2014 ... | reverse complement strand
ACCCGCACCCGCTGGCTGCCGGATCTGGATGTGTTTACCGACATCGCCATTCCCGCGGAGTACTTTACGGATGTGCTCAAGCGCCAGGCGGTGGTCAATGCCGGCATTACCTTCCGCTTCCGCAATCAGGTGGGGGGCAAGTTTGAGACCGAGGAATTCTGCTATGCCGATGGCATTCGGCAGTATGTGGAGGAGCTGGTAGGGGACAATGCCTTTACTATGCCCGTATACTGGGAGACCGAGCGCCGGGGCCGGGATGCGGAGAATCGGCCGGAGATGAAGCTGAAAATCACCGCTTCCTTCTGCTTCAGCAAGCAGCTGTCCCACATTGAGTTCTACCACAATTCCTCCTGGCTGGAATACGGCGGCAGCCCGGATAAGGCAGTCCGCAGCGGCTTTACGGCGGCCTTTGATAAGTATTTGAAGGACAACAACAAATACACCAAGACAGAGAGTAAAATCATCTTCCAGGATATTCAGGACAGCCTGGTGCTGGTGACCAACTGCTTCTCCACCATTGGCTGCTTTGAGAATCAGACCAAGAAATCCGTGAACTCCAAGTTCACCCAGGAGGCTATGACCGCCTTCTTCAAGGAACAGCTTCAGGTCTGGTTTATCGAAAACAAGCAGGAGGCAGACCGGGCAGCAGACCAGATCCTGGTCAACAAGCGGGCCAGAGAGTCCGCCGAAAAGACCAAGTCCAGCGTGAAAAAGAAGCTCTCCGGCAACGTGGACATTTCCAACCGTGTCCAGAAATTCGTGGACTGCCGCAGCAAGGACCCCGCTGTGCGGGAGCTTTACATCGTGGAGGGCGACTCCGCACTGGGCTCCGTTAAAATGGGCCGGGATGCGGAGTTCCAGGGCATTATGCCCGTCCGTGGCAAAATTCTGAACTGCCTGAAAGCGGATTACAGCAAGATTTTCGCCTCTCCTATTATTACGGACCTGATCAAGGTTCTGGGCTGCGGCGTGGAGGTCCAGGGTAAGCGGGCGAAGGATTTGAATAGCTTTGATATTTCCTCTCTGCGCTGGAACAAGGTGGTCATCTGTACCGATGCGGATGTGGACGGCTTCCAGATCCGTACCCTGATTCTGACCATGCTCTACAGGCTCTGCCCAACGCTGATTCGGGATGGCTATGTCTATATCGCAGAATCCCCCCTGTTTGAAATCAATTGCAAGGATAAGACCTGGTTTGCCTATAACGAGCAGGAAAAGGTGAAAATCCTCAAGGATCTGGAGGGAAAGAAGGTCACCATCCAGCGGTCCAAAGGTCTCGGCGAAAACGACCCGGCCATGATGTGGATGACCACCATGAACCCGGAGACCCGGCGACTGATCAAGGTCATGCCGGAGGATGCCGAGCGCACGGCCCATTACTTTAATGTGCTGCTGGGCGACGGCCTCCAGGAGCGAAAGAATTTTATTGCGGAAAACGGCTCCAGATATCTGGAGCTTGCGGATATTTCCTGATAGGAGCCCGATATGGCAAAGAAGAAGCAAGAAAAAGAAGAAAAGAAAGTGAATCTGGACGGCGTAGTTGGTCTGGTGGGCTCTACCACGGAGCAGGCGGTTTCCGAGACTCTGGAAGTCAACTATATGCCCTACGCCATGTCCGTCATCGTATCCCGGGCCATTCCGGAGATTGACGGCTTCAAGCCCTCCCACAGAAAGCTTTTGTACACCATGTACAAGATGGGCCTGCTCACCGGCGGCCGGACCAAATCCGCCAACATCGTAGGCCAGACCATGCGCCTGAACCCCCATGGCGATGCGGCCATTTATGAGACCATGGTCCGCCTTGCCCGGGGCAACGAGACGTTGCTGCACCCCTTTGTGGATTCCAAGGGCAACTTCGGCAAGGTCTATTCCCGGGACATGGCCTATGCTGCATCCCGATATACGGAGGCCAAGCTGGACCCCATCTGTGCCGAGCTGTTCCGGGACATCGATTCCGACACCGTGGACATGGTGGACAACTACGATGCGACGATGAAGGAGCCCAGCCTTCTGCCCACAACATTCCCCAATGTGCTGGTGTCAGCAAACCAGGGCATTGCTGTTGGCATGGCCAGCAATATCTGCTCCTTTAACCTGAAAGAGGTCTGCGATACCACCATCGCGCTGATGAAGAATCCGGACCACGATATTCTGGAGACCCTTCCGGGACCGGATTTCTCCACCGGCGCAGAGCTGCTGTACGATGAGGCTGCCACCCGGGAGATCTATTCCACCGGCCGGGGCAGCTTCCGTCTGCGCGCCAAGTGGCGCTATGTGAAGGAGGGCAGCCTCATTGAGATCACGGAGATTCCCTACAGCACCGCAACCGAGGTCATTATGGACAAAGTGGCGGAGCTCATCAAGGCCGGAAAGATTCGGGAAATCGCCGATATGCGTGACGAGACAGACCTTGGCGGCCTGAAACTGACCATCGATCTGAAACGGGGTGTAGACCCGGACAAGCTCATGCAGAAGCTCTTCCGCATGACCCCGCTGCAGGACAGCTTTGCCTGCAATTTCAACATTCTGATTGCCGGGATGCCCCGGGTCATGGGCATTGGGGAAATTCTGAGCGAATGGACCGCCTGGCGCATGGACTGCGTGAAGCGGCGGCTCTATTTCCAGGTGCAGAAGAAACGGGAGCGGCTGCATCTGCTCAAGGGTCTGGAGCGGATCCTGATGGACATTGACAAGGCCATTGCCATCATCCGGGAGACGGAGCTGGACAGTGAGGTGGTGCCCAATCTGATGATCGGCTTCGGCATTGATGAGATTCAGGCCAACTTCGTTGCGGAAATCAAGCTGCGCAATATCAATAAGGAATACATTCTCAAGCAGACTAAGGCCACCTCTCAGCTGGAGCAGGAGATTGCGGAGATGGAGGAGACCCTGGGTAGCCCCCGCAAGCTGAAAAACGTTATCATCAAGGAGCTGCAGCAGGTGTCCGAGAAGTACGGTCAGCCCAGAAAGACAGAAATCCTCTACAATGTGGAGGAGGCCGAGCCGGAGAAGGAGGAGGACGAAACGCCGGACTATCCTGTCACCGCTTTCGTCTCCAATGGGGGCTATCTCAAGAAGATCACCGCCCAGTCTCTGCGCATGAGCGGCGAGCAGAAGTTCAAGGAGGGCGACAGCCTGGCCTACTCTGTGGAGACCACCAACCGGGCGGAAATGCTGGTGTTTACAGACAAGTTCCAGTGCTACAAGTCCAGGCTCAGCGACTTTGAGGACAGCAAGGCGTCCCTCCTGGGCGATTATCTTCCCCAGAAGCTGGGCATGGATGCCGGGGAAAACGTATTGCAGGTGATTTTCCCGGGAGACGGCAGGGGCTTTGTGCTGTTCTTCTTTGAAAACGGCAAGGTAGCCAAGGTGCCCCTCAGCGCCTATGAGACCAAGACCAACCGGAAAAAGCTCACCGGCGCATTTTCGGACAAGAGCCCGGTGGTAAAAATTCTCTCCCTGGGCGCGGATGCGCAGATCGCAATGTATTCCTCTGACGGCAGAGCCATGATTTTCTCTACGGCGGACCTGCTGCCCAAGACCACCCGGAATACCATCGGCGTGGCGGTTATGAGCCTGAAGAAAAAGGCGGTGCTGCAAAATGCGCTGTCTCTGGAGCAAAGCGGCATTGAGAATCAGGCCCGCTATCGCATGAAGACCATCCCGGCGGCAGGTGCGCTGCTGCGGGAAGAGGATACCCGGGAAAAACAGGCCACGTTTGAAGTCTAAAAGAAGGTGGGAGGCAGCACCATGAAAAAGCTCTGGCAGAAAATCGACTGGATCGCAGGAACGGTCCTGGGCAGCGCGGCCTTTGCGCTGGGTTTTGCTCTGTTTCTGGACCCCAATGATATCAATACCGGCGGCGTTTCGGGCCTTGCCATGGTCCTGCGGCAGCTGCTGGGCTTTGGCAGCGTTGGTACGCTGACCATGCTGATCAATATCCCGCTGTTTCTGGTGGGCGGGGCCAAGATCGGCAAGAAATTTTTCGCAGGGTCTTTTATTGGCATGGTGCTCAGCTCTGTGCTGATCGATGTGTTCGCCATGATCCCCTGGCAGGCCCCGGAGCCCCTGGTCAGCGCCCTTTATGGCGGCGTGCTCTGCGGCGCGGGGCTGGGGCTTGTATTTGTGGCGGGGGCCTCCACCGGCGGCTCGGACATCCTGGTTCGCCTGCTGAAAAAGCGCTATCGCAATGTGCCCATTGGACGCATTTCCATTTTCTTCGATACCGCTGTGGTTCTGCTGACGGGTGTTGTTTTCCGGGACATCAGCAAGGCACTTTACAGCGGCGTGGTGGTGTTCGTCTGTGGGCAGGTCATCGATGCGGTGGTGTACCGATTCGACTACTCCCGGGTGGCCCTGATCATCTCTCCGGAGCACGAGGCCATTGCTCAGGCCATCGGTGAAAAGCTGGACCGGGGTGCTACCTATCTCCACGGAGCAGGCTCCTATTCCCACAAGGATATGGAAGTGGTCCTCGCGGTGGTCCGTAAGGGGCAGCTGGCTGAGCTGAAAGAGCTGGTCATGGACATCGATGAAAATGCCTTTGTCATTGTCCAGGAGGCCCACCAGGTTCTGGGAGACGGCTTCTCCCATTATTCCCCTGACGAGCTGTAAGGAGTATTTATGAAAAAATTTTGCTTGATGCCTTCACTCCTGCTTCTGGGGCTGCTGCTTGGCGGATGCAGTGTATTTGACGGGCAGTATGTCCGCGTAACCCCCCATGCGGTGCAGTCCAGCCAGGGACAGCAGGAATCTGCAGGGATTCGGACCTATGCAGAGCTCCGCGCCGCACTGACGGAGATGACGGCAGCTGGCCGGGAGAGCATGGTGCTGCTTACCCAGGATTACCCGGAGCCTCTTCTGGAAGAAAATATGGAGAGCGCAAAGCTCTATGCCTGCACCTTCGACCCCATCGGTGCCTATGCCGTAGAGGACCTGACCTATGAGATCGGCACCAAGGGCGGCCAGACTGCCGTTGCAGTCACCATCAGCTATCGGCATAGCCAATCGGATATTCGCGGCATTGTGGAGCTGGAGAGCGCAGACGAGCTGGAAGCCTCTGTGCTTCAGGCAATGGAACAGATCGAATCCCGTCACGTGGTACTGGTCCACGGCTATAAGGATACGGATTTCGGGCAGATGGTCCAGAAGCTTGCCCAGGCCAACCCAAAGAGCATTATGGAATGTCCTCAGGTCACTGCGGATGCCTACGGGCGTGGAGCGACCCGCCTGGTAGAGCTTACCTTTTCCTATGAAAACAGCAAGGACGTTTTGCAGCAGATGCAGGCCCAGGTGCGCAATGTGTTCGACTCCGCTTCCCTTTATGTCAGTGGGGACGGAGATGACCATCAGAAGCTAAGCCAGCTCTATTCCTTTCTGATGGATCGTTTCAACTATACTATGGATACCTCCATCACCCCATCCTACAGCCTGCTGCGCCATGGGGTAGGGGACAGTCGGGCCTTTGCTATGGTGTTTTCTGCCATGTGCCGGGATGCCGGGCTGGAATGCCTTATGGTCACAGGCACAAAGAATGCGGAGCCCTGGACCTGGAACATCGTTCAGGACGCCGGGCAGTATTACCATCTGGATCTGACCCAGTGCAAGGAAGACGGCTTCTTTCACGAACGGACGGACGATGCCATGGGCGGCTACGTCTGGGATTATTCCGCTTTCCCAGCCTGCGGCGGAGCAGCCCGGGAAACAACAGCGGAGGAGCCGTAAAAAAAGCTTGACAAATTGGCAAACTCTGCTATAATAATCTCTGTTCCCGCGGGTGTAGCTCATCCGGTAGAGCGCCACCTTGCCAAGGTGGAGGTAGCGAGTTCGAGCCTCGTCACCCGCTCCATAAAAAGAGATCTGCTTTTGCAGGTCTCTTTTTGCATATGCGGGCAAAGCACCTGACGGTGGGTGAATAAGCCGCAAAGCGGCTTATTCAGCAGACATTAGATAGGGGGGCTGTCGCAAAAGCCCGCAACAGCCCCCTTGAGAATATTATCCCAGAAGTTTTTGAATGTCTGTTTTCTGCTGTCCCAGAAGGAAGGTCACCGTGGAGCCGTCATGGGTCAGTGTGTAGCGGTCGCTGATCCTGCCCTCCGCAAGCAGCTGCTCCGGCTGGAAGGAGGAAGACGCGCCATTGGTTTTGAAGACGATTTTTTCTACGCCCTGAGCTTGGAGTACGGCGATCCCGTGCAGCGTGCCGGTCAGAATGGCGAAATCCTGTTCAGCTGCAATGGTCAGGGTGCTGCCCTCCCGGGCCTGGGTGTAGGGAATGTCCCGCCCGTCGGCATCCGTAACACGGAACAGCGCTTCTGCGCTGGCAGCCTCAGAGGCTTCCTTGGAGGCGGAGTCAGGGATGATAAGCTCAAATTCGAAGGAAATGGTCTTGTCCTGGCTCAGCCGCAGTACGCATTTGACGGTGTAGCGGCCGGGGGCAGAGGGCGCCTGACTGCTGCCGTTGTAAAGGACCCGCTCCAGGGTTCCCTGGCCGCTGGTCTCAACGGAATAGACGCCGTTTTTCTGCCGGACAGCCAGCATCGTCAGGTTTTCCGGCTCCCCGTCGTTGTTTTCTCCGCTGATGAGCAGGTTGATGTACTGTTTCAGGCCTTCGGTATCGCTGCCCTTGAGGCCGTTGATGGATACATCCGGGCTGAGAATATAAAACCCGTCCGTGCTGTAGTGATGATTGGATTGACCGTCGCCGATGATACCCACCGCGCTTTCATCCAGCGTGTAGATGATTTGCTTTGTGTCATAATCAAAGTGGATGCCGTCTTCAACGCCGGTGGTGACGCTGGCGTTGCCCAGAATCAGAATGGAACCGGACAAATCATCGGAGTCATCGGTTCCGATGGCAGCGGCGCGATCTCCTCCGATGGCGGTAACGTTTGCGTTGTCGCAGATAAGAATCATACCTCTCATTTTGGCGTCTTCACCGCTGCCAATGCCGCTGCCTTCATCCTCACCGATGGCGATGACCTCTGCGTTGCCGTAGATGATGATCTTTCCGCTTTCCAGAATATCGCCGTCTTCGTCGCCGCCGCCGCCGATTCCGGCGCCGTCACAGGCAGAGCCCGCCTTTACCGAGGCGTTGCCGCCGATCCGGATCGTCCCGGAGACGCCGCCATTCTCTCCGGTTCCGATACCGGCCCCCTCCTTTTCGCTCCAGGCCGTTACCTTGGCGTTGCCGTCAATGGTAATATTGCCGCTCATTTCGCCATCTTCACCGGAGCCGATGCCTGCGCCATCGTAGCCGCTGGTGCTTACGACCTCTGCGTTATCTGTAATGGTAATATTGCCAGTGCTGCTTATTTCGCCATCTTCACCGGAGCCGATGCCTGCGCCGCTTTCACTGCTGGATACGGTGACATTGGCATTTTCATCTATGACAATGTCACCGGACATATTGCCTTCCCAACCGGAACCGATGGCCGCGCCGTCTCCGGAGCCGTCATCGTGCCGGTCGTCGCCGGTTGTCACCTGGGCATTCCCGGTGATATGGATGCTGCCGGACATATCCTCCCTGACGTTGCTGCCGATCTTTGCGTGATCGCTGTCAGGGTCATTGTCGGCATAGAGGGTTCCGTCGCCGGTAATGGTTACGTGGCCTTCGGAAACATGAATGACCGAGGCGTCATCGGTTTCCAGTTTATTGTCGCCCTTCAGCGTGATTTCTGCCTCTGAGGAGCCCTTCACATCGATGGCGGAGGTGTTGCCGGAGCTGACGTTGAGGTCCTCAATGGTCAGCTCGGCCTTTGCGCCGCCGGAGGTCTCGACGGTGATGGTATTTCCTGTGGCAGCGGTATTGTCTGCCTGCTTTATAACGGTTTCGGTTGTCTGCTTTTCGTTGGTCACGCCGCCCTCCTGAGAGACGTACTGGCCGGAGTTGTCGGCCGACACGGTGATATTTCCGTTGGCCAGATCATATTCCTCCGCCAGAGCGGTCATAGGAATTCCTGCCGTGAGCAGCAGGGCCAGGGCTGCGGAGACGATTCTCTTTCCGTTCATGGTAATCATTCCTCCCTTTTTGAATCGAACATGTCTTACTCTCAAGCGAAAGTAGAAGCGGTTCCAAGTAGAATATTAGCATATACATCGAACGCGGTCAAGATAAATCTGGAAAAAAAGAAAAAATTTTCAGGAATTACAAAAACATCTTGACATTCTGAAAATATCTGCTATAATACAACACGTTCCGCGGGTGTAGCTCATCCGGTAGAGCGCCACCTTGCCAAGGTGGAGGTAGCGAGTTCGAGCCTCGTCACCCGCTCCAAAAGAGATCTGCTTTTTGCAGGTCTCTTTTTTATTTCCCGGCATTCCCAAAAAGCGGTGCCCCCCACGGGCACCGCTTTTGCTGCATCCCGCCAAAAAGAAACAAGAAATCACAATTCTGCAAAATGGAATTGCTATTGCTAAGAAAATCCCATCAATCTGTACAGATTGACAAGGGAAATGAAAACCGATTTTGCCGAAATTTCATATTGCATTCTGAATTGTCTAGTGGTATGATAGGGAAAAATTACCCTATGGACATTTGTCCGTGGAAGAGAGGAGCGCGATCATCTTGAAATATGTTGTCATTTTGGGAGACGGCATGGCAGACGAACCCATTGCGGCCCTGGGCGGCAAGACACCCCTGGACTATGCCAAGACTCCCTGTATGGATGCCATGGCGGGTATGGGCCACATGGGCCTGACCCAGAATGTGCCGGAAGGCATGGCGCCCGGCTCAGACGTGGCCAATCTATCCGTGCTGGGCTATAACCCGGCGGAGTGTTATTCAGGACGATCTCCTCTGGAAGCTCTGAGCGTGGGCGTTTCCATGGAGCCCGACGATGTGATTTTCCGCTGCAACATCGTAACCCTGACGGAGGGGGAGCCCTACGAAGAGAAAACCATCCTGGACCACAGCTCCGGCGAAATCGCCACGAAGGATGCGGACGTTCTCATGGATGCCATCCGTGCGCAATTCAATTCCGACAGCGTCCGCTTTTACACCGGCACCAGCTACCGGCATATTATGGTATGGAAGCATGGCCGTGTGGTGCCCCTGGAGCCGCCCCACGACCATCTGGGCACGAAGATCGGCCCTTGGCTTCCCAAGGAGCCCATGCTCAGGAAGATGATGGAAAAGAGCTTCCCCGTTCTCAACGAGCACCCCCTGAACCTGGAACGGGCGGCAGCGGGGAAGCACAAGGCCAATTCTCTCTGGTTCTGGGGGGCGGGCACCAAGCCCAGCCTGCGTTCTTTCCGGGAGAAGACCGGGCTGAAGGGGGCCATGATCTCTGCGGTGGACCTGCTGAAAGGCATTGCCGTGGGGGCAGGGATGGAGGTCTACCGGGTTCCCGGGGCCACCGGCTCCCTGGATACCAATTACGAGGGCAAGGCGGATGCAGCCGCCAAGGCCCTGCTGGAGGACGGCTGCGACTTCGTCTATGTCCATGTGGAGGCCCCGGACGAAATGGGCCACCAGGGAGACGTGAATGCCAAGGTCAAGTCCATTGAGTACCTGGACAGCCGCCTGATTGCACGGCTGAAAAAGGCCCTGGATGCCTCCGGAGAGGACTATAGGATGCTGATTCTGCCGGACCATCCCACGCCTATCCGTCTGCGTACCCACACAGGGGAGCCCGTACCCTTCCTATTGTACGATTCCACCTGCCAGGAAAAGAAAATCGCGAGATACACCGAGGCCGAGGCGGCCCAGACCGGGGACGTGGAGCCCCAGGGCTACCGCCTGATCAACCGCCTGATTCTGAAATAAAGGAGAATGCCCTATGGCAAGAGTCTATAATTTTTCCGCAGGCCCCGGCGTGCTGCCGGAACCTGTTTTGCAGGAGGCTGCCGCCGAGATGATGGACTACCGGGGCACCGGCATGTCCGTTATGGAGATGAGCCACCGGTCCAAGCCCTATGAGCGGATCATCGAAGAGGCGGAGGCGGACCTTCGCACCCTTATGGGCATTCCGGAGAACTATAAAGTCCTCTTCTTGCAGGGGGGTGCCAGCCAGCAGTTCGCCATGGTGCCCATGAACCTGATGCATAATAAGGCAGCGGACTATATCGTCACCGGCCAGTTTGCCAAGAAGGCCTGGAAGGAAGCGCAGCTGTTCGGTCAGGCCAATAAGGTCGCCTCCTCCGAGGATAAAAATTTCACCTATATTCCCGACTGCTCCGACCTGCCCATTGGGGAAAACAGCGACTATGTGTACATCTGCGAGAACAACACCATCTACGGCACCAAGTTCAAAACCCTGCCCAATACCAAGGGAAAGCCATTGGTTGCCGATGTGTCCTCCTGCTTTCTCAGCGAGCCGGTGAAGGTGACGGACTACGGAATGCTCTACGGCGGCGCGCAGAAGAACGTAGGCCCGGCGGGGGTGGTCATCGCCATTATCCGAGAGGACCTGATTCGGGAGGATGTGCTGCCCGGCACCCCCACCATGCTGCGCTACAAGACCCACGCCGACGCGGGCTCCATGTACAATACCCCTCCGGCCTACGGCATCTATATCTGCGGCAAGGTCTTCAAGTGGCTGCTGGGCCTGGGCGGCCTGGAGGCTATGCAAAAGCGCAATCAGGAAAAGGCCGCCATTCTCTATGACTATCTGGATTCCAGCAAGGTCTTCCACAATCAGGTGGTCAAAAAGGACCGCTCCCTGATGAACGCCACCTTCGTGACGGGTGACCCGGAGCTGGACGCCCGATTTGTGGCCGAGGCCGCTCAGGCGGGCTTTGTGAATTTGAAGGGCCACCGCAGCGTCGGCGGTATGCGGGCCAGCATCTACAATGCCATGCCTATTGAGGGTGTGAAGAAGCTCACGGAATTCATGGCGGATTTTGAGCAGAGGCTGTAAGAATGGGAGAAAAGAGAGGATCGACCGTGTTTCAGGTAAACTATCTCAATAAAATATCCCCAAAGGGCACGGCCCTTTGGACGGGAAATTATCAGGTTTCCGAAAAAATCGAGGATGCGGATGCCCTGCTGGTGCGCAGCGCGGCCATGCAGGATTTTACCTTTTCCAATAAGCTGCTGGCCGTGGCCAGAGCCGGTGCGGGGGTGAATAATATTCCCCTGGACCGCTGCGCGGAGCAGGGCATTGTGGTGTTCAACACCCCCGGGGCCAACGCCCGCAGCGTCATGGAGCTGACGCTCTGCGGCCTGCTGCTGGGCAGCCGGGATGTGGTGGGCGGCGTGGAGTGGGTCAAATCCATTGCCGGTACTCCGGATGTGGCAAAGCAGGTGGAAAAGGGCAAATCCCAATTTGCGGGTCACGAGATTCTGGGCAAGTCTTTGGGCGTCATCGGCCTGGGCGCGGTGGGCGGCCCCTTTGCCAACGCCGCCAGAAAGCTGGGAATGCAGGTTTACGGCTGCGACCCCTTCATCTCCATTGACGCCGCCTGGCACCTGGACAGCCAGATTCATCGGGTGAACAGCCGGGAGGAGGTTTTTGCCAACTGCGATTTCATCTCCCTGCATACCCCTCTGCTGGAGGACACCAAGAAGATGATCAATGCCGGGACCATTGCCAAGATGAAGGACGGCGTGGTGATTCTGAACTTCGCCCGGGACCTGCTGGTGGATGACGAGGCCATGGCCGCAGCTCTGGCCTCCGGTAAGGTCAGGCGCTATATTACGGATTTCCCCAATGACCGGACGGCAAAAATGCCCGGCTGCATCGCCATCCCCCACCTGGGTGCCTCCACGGAGGAATCCGAGGACAACTGCGCGAAGATGGCTGTCAGCCAGGTGATGAACTATCTGGAAAACGGCAATATTGTCAATTCCGTCAATTTCCCCAACTGCGATATGGGCGTGTGCACCAGTCAGGGGCGGATCACCATCCTGCATAAGAACATCCCCAATTCCCTGGGCCGGTTCACCACCGCCATTGCAGGGGAGAATGTCAACATTGCAGGCCTGATGAACAAGAGCCGGGGAGAATACGCCTACACCATGCTGGATGTGGACCACAGGCCCTCCGAAGCCGTGGTGGAAAGCCTGCGCAGCATCGAAGGGGTGCTCCGGGTAAGAGTGGTGAAATAATCAAAAAATCCGCAGGAAGGCAAGGTGCTTCCTGCGGATTTTTGCTTATCCCTCAAATTCTCGGGCGACCCGCTTCATCATCTCCCGGATGGGCAGATGGTAGGGGCAGCGGCCTTCGCAGGCCCCGCATTCGATGCAGGCCGAGGCCTTCGTTTCGGTTTCATACCGGCCCTTGGCCCAGTCTGCCAGGCCGTAGCGGGTCAGATAGCCCTCCAGCACGAACAGCTGGGGGATGTGAATGCCCACGGTGCAGGGGGCGCAGTAGTTGCAGCGGCGGCAGAACTGGGTGCCCAGGGAATCCCGGATGGCCTGGATTTTCGCCGTTTCCCCTTCGGTCAGGGGGGCGGAATTGCTGACGGCGGCCAGATTCTGGGAGAGCTCCTGGTCGCTTGCCATGCCGGGGATGACCACGGTGACGGCGGGGTTCTGCACGATATAGCGAAGGGCCAGGGAAGCGTCGTCAATGGCCCCTCCGGCCAGGGGCTTCATGCAGATGAAGCCGACGTTCTTTTCCTGACATTTGGCAATAAGCTCTGCGCCCTGGTTTTCCACCAGATTGTAGGGGAACATGATTGTCTCCACCCAGTCCATGTCCAGGGCCTTTTCGAAGACCTGGGTGGAGTGGGCGGTGAGGCCGATGTGCCGGACGGTTCCGGCGGCCTTGGCGTCTCGCAGGGCTTCCAGCGCCCCGCCGGGGGCGGTGATGGTTTCCAGGTCCTCCAGGGAAGGGTTGTGGAACTGGTACAGGTCGATGTAGTCCGTGCGGAAATTGCGCAGGCTGGTTTCCACGTCCTTCTGCATGGCCTGCTTCGTCAGCCCCCGGCCCTTGGTGGCCAGAATAAATTTGTCACGAATGCCCTCCAGACCGTAGCCAATGTACTCTTCGCTGACGGTATAGCCCCGGGCGGAATCAATATAGTTGACGCCCGCCTCCAGCAGCCTGTGCATGAGCGCTTTGGTGCCCTCCGCGTCAATGCGCTGAATGGGGATGCCCCCAAAGCCCAGCCGGGAGACTTTCAGACCTGTTTTGCCCAATACTCTGTATTCCATTTGTCTCGCTCCTTTTTGCGTGTTCAGTGGATACAGCTATTATACATTCCCCCAGGGCAAAAGAAAAGAGGGAATTATTCGTGCACCCGGAACAGGGGGGCGGCAACCCGCTTGTAGAGCAGCATGGTCAGCAGGGATACAACGCCGTATTTGACCACGTTCAGCGGCGCAACGCACAGGGCCACGAAGGAATACACCCCGTGAATGCTGCTGTGGATACTTGTGCCCATTCCGATGAGCACATCCATGGGAATGCCGTAGAGCTGGGCAAATTTGGGCAGCAGGTAGACGGCGTTGAAGAGCGTCCCGATGACGCTGGCGGACAGGGTTCCGAGGACGAGACCCACAATGGCCCCCGTCTTGTTCTTGTGGAGATGGTACCAGACGGTGGCGGGCAGTGCGAAGCAGCAGCCCACAAAGAAATTGGCGAAGTCGCCCACGAAGGCGGTGGAGGTGCTCTTGAGCAGCAGCTTCAGCAGAATTTTAATGCCCTCAATGGCGACGGCAGCGCTTGGTCCCAGGAAGAAGCCGCCCAGCAGCACGGGCACCTCGGAGAAGTCCAGCTTGTAGAATTCCGGGGCCAGGAAGGGCAGGGGAAAGTCCAGAATGTGCAGCACCACGGCGATGGCCGAGCAAATGCCGATAATGCTGACCCGTCTGGCGGGGCTTACATGGCGCAGATGGGTGAATTTCTTTTCCGTCAGCTTGGAGATCACGGCCAGCGCAATAATGACTGCAGCGGTGATTCCGAGAAAAGAAAGGTTTTCCTTGGCCTGGGAGAGTAGTTCGTTCATGATTTTTGTCACCTCAACGTAAAAAATGCGCCCTGAGCATACACTCAGGGCGCGAAAAAACGCAAGACTTGCGTATCTTCTTCCATCCAGACTATACTGTCGGTATCGGAATCACACCGATTCGGCGCTTGCGCGTTCGCGGACTTTACCGCCGGTGGGGAATTTCGCCCCGCCCTGAAGACACAGTATTCAGTTGCCACAACCATAGCACAAGGAAGCTTTCTTGTCAAGGACTTCTTTTTGTGATATAATCCTTTAAAAATCGGCGCCTTGGGTGCTCTGGGTGGGCTGGCCGGTTGGGGCCGTGGGGACAGCGTCACCCTTTGGCATTTGGAACCCCTGGATTTTGCCGCCGGGGGCGGTGTTGGTGATGTCTCCGCCGATGACCTTGTTTTTGTGCACCAGAAGCGTGGCGTAGACCGGCTCTGTGGCATTGGGGTAGTTTTTGACCTCGTAGACGTAGCGCATGACCTTTTTGCCGGCGAATTTGCTCAGGTCGTAGCTCTGGCACTTTTGCAGGGCATTGTACCGGTCAAAAACGTCATTGGTCTGGGCCGGAATCAGCACCTGGCCGGATTCCTTCGGAGAGCTGACAACCTCCCAGCCGAAGCTTTTGAGAAAAGCAACCCGCCCGTCGTTGCCCGAGACGTCCTGAGAGCCGAAGGTCTGCTCGCTGCCGCCGAAAAACAGAATCAGCGCCAGCAGCACCACTGCGGCGGCCCCCAGGATCAGCATCATTTTTTTAAAATCCACCTTTGCGGTCAATACAACCATAGTGAAATCCCTCCCGAAAGCTGTGTTTCAATGCAGTGTATGGGATTTCCCCAGGGGATAGAACGGAGAAAGAATATGGAACGTTTGGACAAATTTCTGTGTGACAGCGGCGCGGGAACCCGCAGCCAGGTAAAGCAGCTGTTGAAAGCCGGGCGGGTGACCGTGGACGGAAAGACCGAGAAAGACCCCGGCAGAAAAATCGACCCGGCAGCGAACACGGTGCAGCTGGACGGAAGCGCCATGGGCGGCTATGCGCGCCGGGTGGTGATGATGAACAAGCCCATGGGCTATGTCACTGCCACAGAGGATGCAAAAGAGAAGACTGTCATGGAGCTTTTGCCGGAGCAGATGCGGCACTGGGACTTGAAGCCCATTGGCCGCCTGGATAAGCAGACCGAAGGGCTGCTGCTGCTTACCAATGATGGGGACCTGCTGCACCGGCTGATCTCCCCGAAGAAGGAGGTGCCCAAGGTCTATTACGCCCGCCATGAGGGGCAGGGGACCGCAGAGGATGCAGTGGCCTTTGCGGCGGGGCTGACCCTGCGGGACGGCACGGTCTGCCTCCCGGCCAAGCTGGAGCCCCTCGGCCCCGGGGAAAGCCGGATTACGGTGTGCGAGGGGAAATATCACCAGGTCCGCCGGATGATGGCCTCCCGGGGGATGACCGTTACCTATCTGGAACGCATCCGGGAAGGAGCGCTGACTCTGGAGGGCCTTCCCAGAGGCCAGACACGGGTTCTCACCGAGCAAGAGCTGGCGAGCCTGGGTCTGAGCGAAACGGACCGATAAAATTGCAGAAAAGAAATCGGCAAATTGCTGGAATCAATTTGCCTTTTTCTTACATATTTGACAACACACTGGGAAGATTACCTAAAAAGCAAGAGAGAATTTGCAATAAAATGTCAAATTGCACTTGCAATATGCGCAAAACTTGTGTATAATAAGACTGCAATTTTGTGGAATGCGTATTTATGCAACATTCTAAGGAGGGGCACCCATATGTCCAACAGTGTATTTCAAAGCGTGATCGTGCAATTAAAGGATATTTCCGACAGAACCTTCGGCGTCATCGATACCGAGGGCTGCGTTGTGTCCTGTACCGACGTCTCTTTGCTGGGAGAGCGCTGGCCGGACGCTGCTCTGCGGATCGGCGGTGGGGTTGATGGCATTACAGTTTTTGCCCAGAAATGCTTCAAGGCCATTGTGGGCAGTTCCAATCTGTATGAGTACGCCGTGTTCTGCTCCGGTGAGGACGAGCTGGCCAAGTCCTTCTGCTCCATGGCCTATATCGCCCTGAATGACGCCAAGGTCTTCTACGAGGAAAAGCATGACCGGGGCACCTTCGTCAAGAATATCATCATGGACAATATCCTGCCCGGTGATATTTATATCCGCGCCAAGGAACTGCATTTCGCAACAGACGCCCCCCGGGCCGTGTTCCTGATTCGTCAGGTGGGCCGCAGCGATGTGGCGACTGTGGATGTTCTGTCCGGCATGTTCCCGGACAAAATGCAGGATTTCGTCCTGAGCATCAACGAGAGCGATGTTGCCGTGGTCAAGCAGATCACCACAAATACCCCCAGTGAGGAGCTGGAAAAGATCGCCCAGGACATTGAAAATACGCTGAAAAATGAACTGCGCATCAAGACCTCCATCGGCATCGGCACCGTCTCCGAGCACCTGCGGGAGCTGGCGGATTCCTACAAGGAGGCCCAGACCGCCATTGAGGTGGGCAAGGTCTTCGATACCGAGAAGAGCATTATGCGCTACGAGAATCTGGGCATCGGTCGGCTGATCTACCAGCTGCCTACCACCCTGTGCGAGATTTTTCTCAGTGAGATCTTCAAGAAGAGCTCCATTGACTGCCTGGACCAGGAGACCCTGTTCACCATCAATAAGTTCTTTGAAAACAACCTGAACGTCTCCGAAACCTCCCGGAAGCTGTTTGTCCATCGGAACACCCTGGTGTACCGTCTGGAGAAGATCAAGAAGCTCACCGGCCTGGACCTGCGCCAGTTTGACCATGCCATTGTGTTCAAGGTCGCGCTGATGGTCCGCAAATACCTGTCCTCCCGCGAGGCAAGATAAGCAATTCGCGAAGACTTTTTGCAGCCGTCCCCAGGAAGGGACGGCTGCATTTTTATGTCTACCGCCAGAAAACGTCCACTTGTGTACAGCTTTTTCCTAAAACTGCCATATCTTGTGCCTGAGTGCCGAAATCTGTGACGGAAATCGGAAATTTTTGTTAAAAAATCAGGGATTCCCGTCGTTTCCTCGGTACGTCATTGACTTTTCGGCCGTTTTGTGTTACAATTCGGATACATTGCGCGCAGAGTATCGGAAGGGGCGGGCTGCCCGGCCTTTCGAAAAATGCGGATACTTCGACTGGAGATACATGCAAATGATTGAATTTACAGATGTCGTAAAATGCTACGAGCAGGGCAATAAAGCGCTGAACGGCGTGACCATGCAGATCGACGACGGCGAGTTCTGCTTCCTGGTTGGCCCTTCCGGCTCCGGAAAATCCACCATCATCAAGCTCATCACCGGTGAGCTCCGGCCTACCTCCGGCACCGTGAAGGTCAATGGCTATGCGCTGGAGCGCATTCGCAAGCGAGAGATCCCGCTGCTGCGGCGTACCGTCGGCGTTGTGTTCCAGGACTTCCGCCTGATCAACAATATGACGGTTTATGACAACGTGGCCTTCGCTATGCGTGTGATCGGTGCCCGGGAGCGGGAGATCCGGGACCGTGTTCCCTATGTGCTGGAGCTGGTTGGCCTGGAAAACAAGGCGAACCGTCACCCCGGAGAGATGTCCGGCGGCGAGCAGCAGCGTTTGGCCATTGCCCGTGCTCTGGTGAACAACCCCTCTACCATCATTGCCGACGAGCCCACCGGCAACCTGGACCCCGCCCGCTCCTTCGAGATCATGGCTCTGCTTCAGGAGATCAACAATCTGGGCACCACGGTCCTTGTGGTCACCCACGAGAAGAACCTGGTGGAGCTGTTCGCCAAGCGCGTCATCGCCATTGATGACGGCTATGTGGTCAGCGACGGAAGAGAGAGGTAAGTTACCATGAAATTCAGCAATATCGGATACCTTTTGAAGGAAGGCTTCAAGGGAATTTTTCTCCATGGCTTTATGTCCTTCGCCGCCGTGTGCGTCACGGTGGCCTGCCTGATCATCGTGGGCAGCTTCTCCATTCTGGCCTACAACCTGGACGTGATGGTTCAGGACCTGAACCAGACCAGTGAAATCCTGGTCTACGTGGACAGTGACCTGTCCGATGCCGAGGCCAGGAGCATCGGCACGAAAATCAATGCTTTGAACAATGTGCTGCAATCCACCTTTGTCTCCCGGGAAGAGGCACTGCAGAGCTTTGTCGCCGACCACAACGGCGATGCAGCCTTCAACGGTGTCCAGGCAACCGACCTTCGCCACCGCTATGTGGTGACCCTGGAGGACAATACTCTCATGGAGCAGACCGATGCCCAGCTGCGGCAGATTCCCGGCGTGGCGGATACCAAGGCCGCCTATGCCCTGGCCCAGGGCTTTACCACCATTCAGCAGGTGCTGCATATCGTCGCTGTGGCGCTGATTGCCGTTCTGCTGGTGATCTCGCTGCTGATCATTTCCAATACGGTCAAGCTTGCCATGTATGACCGCCGGGATGAGATCGCCATCATGAAGATGGTAGGTGCGACCAATGGCTTCATCCGGCTGCCCTTTGTGGTCGAGGGCTTCAGCCTGGGCATGATTGGTGCCATCCTTGCTTTTGGCCTTGAGTGGGTGAGCTATGATGCACTGGTGGAAAAAATTTCTACGGTAGATGCGCTGAAGCTCTTCACCTTCGTGCCCTTTGAGAATCTGGTGATACCTATGGCCATTGTCTTCGGTGCCGCCGGACTGTTTGTCGGCATCGTCGGCAGCTGGACTTCTATCCGAAAGTTCATGGATGTTTGATCATCTGCCGCGCTTTAGACAGAGATGAAACGATTTGGTTTTTTCAAAGCAGCGCTGGGCACGGTGCTGGCTGCGGCGTTGACACTGGGCTGCGTTCCAATCTACGCCAGTGCCTCCGTGAAAACGGACAAGATCGAAGATGAGCTTGGCAGCCTGAAAAGCGAGAACGCGGACATTCAGGCGGAGATCGATGCGGTCCGTCAGCAGTATACGGCAGCCTCCAACCAGATTCAGGAGCTGGTCAATCAGAAAAATGCGGTCGATCAGGAGATCGCACTGCTGCACAGCCAGATCCTGAACATGAATCAGCAGATCATTGTCTATGGGCAGTTGATTGCAGATTCCCAGGATGATCTGGAGGAGCAGTCGCAGCAGCTGGACGAGCTGAACGAAAAGCATAAAGCCCGGATACGCGCTATGGAGGAGGGCGGCACGGTCAGCTATTGGGAAGTCCTGTTTCAGGCCAAGAGCTTTACGGATTTTTTGGACCGTATGACCATGATCGATGAGATCGCTGCATCGGACCAGAGACGACTGGAGGAGATCCAGCAGGTGGCAGACGACCTGTCTACGACACAGACCCGGCTGCAGCAGGAGCTGCAGGAGCTTGCCGATGCGCAGGCCCAGCTTGCGGAAAGTGAGAGCATGCTCTCTGAGAAGCGAACGGAGTCCGACGAGCTTCTTCGCAGTCTGGCAGAGCAGAAGGAGGAATTTGCCCTCCTGCTGGACGATTCCGAAGCAAAGCAGGATGCCCTGATGAAGGAGATCGCCCAGAAGGAAAAGGAGCTTGCCAATGCTCAGTATGAGGAAAAGCTTGCAAAGCTTGCGCTTCAGGGCCAGAATCCCCCGTCCAATGCCACCTGGATCACGCCGGTATCCGGCTACACCATTTCCAGCGCCTTTGGCATGCGCATCCATCCTGTTTATAAATATGCATTGATGCATAATGGCATCGATATGGCCTGCCCCCGGGGTACCCCCATCTATGCAACCCGGGCAGGAACGGTGACCACCGCCTCCTATCAGGCGGGGGGTGCCGGATACTATGTGAGCATTAACCACGGAGACGGGTTCAGCTCCATCTATATGCACATGACCAACTACGTGGTTTCCAGCGGCCAAAGCGTGGCTGCCGGACAGCTGATCGGCTATGTGGGCAGCACCGGTGTTTCCACCGGGCCCCATTTGCACTTCGGCGTATCCTACGCCGGTACCTATGTAAACCCAATGGCCTACATCGGATAATATCCAAAGGAGTCTCTATGAAAAATCGCAAGAAGCTTGTTTCCATTCTGGCCGGCGTTATGGCGGCCGTGCTGGTTCTGACGCTGATTCTCAGCCTGCTGCCCACCCGGGCCTATGCCGCTTCCTCCAGCGAAATCCGCAAGCAGATTACCGGCCTGCAGGAGCAGCGTACGGAAATGAAGTCCAAGATGAAGGAACTGGAAAGCCAGTATCAGGAGAACAAGGACGAGATTTCCAACATCGTTGCAAAGAAGAACCTGATCGACCAGGAAATGACCCTGCTCCATGCCCAGGTGGACAACATCAACGAGCAGATCACTGCCTATGGCGTTCTGGTTGCGGACAAGCAGGACGAGCTGGACGCGGCCCAGGAAAACTATAATACGCTGAACGAAGAATACAAAACCCGTATCCGCACCATGGAGGAGGAGGGCACCCTGAGCTATTGGGAGGTCCTCTTCAAGGCCAACAGCTTCTCCGATCTGCTGGACAGAATGAGCATGATTGAAGAAATCGCCGCCTCGGATACCCGCCGCCTGGAGGCCCTGGACGAGGCCACCAAGGCCGTGGTCCAGGCCCAGCAGGAGCTGGAAACGGAAAAGGCGGAGCTGGAGAGCACCAAGGAAGAGTTGGACGCTACCCAGGCGGAACTGGATGCCAAGCGGGAAGAGGCAGACGGCGTTATCGCCGAGCTGCTGGAGAAGGCCCAGGAAATCGAGGGCCTGCAGGAAGAGCTGGAATCTGAGGACCAGGACCTGCTGAACCAGATTGCTCAGATGGAGAAAGAATACACCGCCGCCAAGCACCAGGAGTGGCTGGCCTATATGGCTACCTATACCACCGTTCCTCCCGCCACCACCGCCCCCGCGAGCAGCGGCGGCAGTTCCGGCGGAAGCGGCAATACCGGAACCTCCACTCCCTCCTCCGGCGGGACCTGGCTGCGGCCCTGCAGCTATACCTATATGTCCAGCCCCTTCGGCTTCCGGACCTCTCCCACGGCCGGTGCATCCAGCTACCACCAGGGTGTTGATCTGGCGGCCCCTGCCAATACGCCGGTCTACGCCACCCGCTCCGGCATTGTCACCGCCAATACCTATTCCGGCACGGCGGGTAACTACGTCACCATCAACCACGGAGACGGCTTTTCCTCCATCTATATGCACTTGGCAAGCTCTGCGGTCAGCTCCGGCCAGGCGGTTTCCGCCGGTCAGCTGATCGGCACCGTGGGCCGGACCGGTATTGCCACCGGCTATCACCTGCACTTCGGCATTGCCTACAACGGCGCCTATGTGAATCCCTGCGCCTACGTTTCCCTGTAATACTTCTCTTCCCACATTTCCAAGCCGGAATGTGGGAAGAATGCTATTCGTCATGTTGTTGAACCCAAAAGGAGCGAAAGAAATGAAAAAGAAAGTTCTGATCGTCCTGTCCTATGTGCTGGTGGCGGCTCTGGCCTGCGGCGCGACGCTTTTCTTTGTCTCCGCATCCACCGACTACAACAAACTGGAGGACTTGGAAAACTTGATTCTGACCAGCTTTGCAGGGGATGCGGACAAGACAAAAATTGAGGATGCCGCCGCGGATGCCATGGTGAATGCCATGGGCGACCGCTGGAGCTATTACATCCCCGCCGCGGAGCTGCCCAGCTTTTTGGAAAATTCTGAGAATGCCTATGTGGGCATTGGCGTGACGGTCCAGGCCACGGATGACAATTCCGGGCTGATGGTCATCGCCGTGCAGCCGGGCGGCCCGGCGGAGGAAGCCGGTGTTCAGGTAGGGGACGTGATCATCCAGGTGGACGGAGAGTCTGCCCAGGACCGCACGGTCACCGAGATTTCCGCCATGATCAAGGGCGAAGAGGGAACTGTGGTCTCCATCACGGTTCTGCGCAGCGGCGAGGGAATCACCATGTCCATGACCCGCAAGCGCATGGAGACCACCGTGGCTTCCTCCAAGCTGCTGAACGAGCACGTGGGGCTGGTGACCATCCAAAATTTTGACGAGCGCTGCGCCGATGAGACCATAGCAGCGATCAAAGCGCTCCTGAATCAGGGGGCGGATATGCTTCTGTTCGATGTTCGCAACAACCCCGGCGGCTATGTGGACGAACTGACCAAGGTTCTGGATTATCTGCTCCCCGAGGGAAATCTGATCCGGACGGTTGGAACGGATGGAAGCGATGAGACCGTTACCTCCGATGCGGATTGCGTGAAGGTGCCTATGGCGGTTCTGGTAAATGAGAATACCTACTCCGCCGCCGAGCTCTTTGCGGTGGACCTGAGCGAATATGGGGTCGCCAGGATTTTCGGTCAGAAGACAAGCGGCAAGGGCTTTTTCCAGCAGGTGTTCCAGTTTTCTGACGGCTCTGCTGCGGGTATCTCCATTGGCCGCTATTATACCAGCCAGGGCAACAACCTGGAGGGGATTGGCCTGACTCCGGATGAAGAGATCAAGCTGGATGACGAATCCGAGGTTCTCCTCTACAATGGAATGCTGGAGCCGGAGAACGATGCCCAGCTCCAGGCGGCCCTGAGCTACCTCATGGACAAGGTGGTCACACCGTAAAGCGGAAAAAAGCATAAAAATTGCGCCCCGAAAAACCCGGGACGCAATTTTTTATGCTTGAAAATCAGGCGAGCAGAGGCTTCAGCGCTGCGGCCAGCCGGTCCTTCTGGGCCTGGGCCTGAGCCAGGTCCTTGCCCAGGGTGGTGAAATAGGTTTTGATTTTGGGCTCCGTGCCGGAGGGACGGACGACAACCGTTGCGCCGCCTTCCAGGGCGTAGATCAGTACATTTGCCTTGGGCAGGCCGGTCTTTTCGGTATCCTGGTAGTCGGTGACGCTGGCGACTTTGTACCCGCCAATCTCGGCTGGGGGATTTTTGCGCAGGCCGTCCATTATGCCGGCCATCTTCTCCATGCCGGACAGGCCCGGGAACTCGAAGGAATCCACCTTGTTCAGGTACCGGCCGAACTTGGCGTAGATTTCTTCCAGCCGTTCCTTGATGGAGGAGCCGATGGAGCGGTAGTAGGCGGCCATTTCGCAGATGAGCATGGAGCCAATGATGGCGTCCTTGTCCCGGACATAGGGGCCTGCCAGGTAGCCGTAGCTCTCCTCAAAGCCGAAGATGAAGCGGTCCACCTGACCGGCGGCTTCCAGCCGGGCAATCTGATCGCCGATCCACTTGAAGCCC
>ERZ837487.1914-NODE-1914-length-23170-cov-11.351244_pt1 | contig 23170 bp, 18 predicted proteins | sample MGYA00519911_ERZ837487 | MGnify/ENA primary metagenome ERZ837487 (study PRJEB31850, sample SAMEA3708818) | human gut metagenome | biome: human gut; feature: human-associated habitat; material: faeces | place: China | collected 2014 ... | reverse complement strand
TTGAAAAGTGCGAACATAAAAACAGTTTCATCAATATTCTCCTTTATATATAAATTCCGATTTGCTGCTCTCTATTACTCCCGTGCCAGTTCATATAGGCTGCGGATGGATTCCATGACCGTATGCCACGACAGATCGGCGGCATAGGAGAACTTCTTCTGATAAGCCCGCCACAGTTTTTCCATGTTCGGGTCGGCCTCGACTTCATCAAAGGCCGCAGGCGCGTCGGCAAGGTGTTTCTCCGTGCCGCGTTTCTTGGCCGTTGCAATGAGCGCCGCACGGAGATCGGCGGGTACGATGCTCTGGCCGTGGAGCTGGCTCAGAATGTGCAGATCATAGAAATCTCTCATGCGGGTGTTGGTGGTAGCGCGGGATACAACAGTTTCCAGCTTCTCGGCCAGAACGGTTTCCAGATTGTATGCCCAAATCTCGATGGAGCGATCCTCCAGCATCAGCTTGAAGCTGTAACGCACCTCGCGGGGCGTGATGGCGTCGCCGGTGGAAATGTCGATCTTGAGCGGCGTTATCACGCCATCAAACTCCGTTTCCATGCTGACGCGGATGCCCGAATACTCGGCCTCGTCCATGATCTCGGAAATGCGCTTCACCCGGAACTCCACGCCATCGTCCACCGGCACGGAGATGATGGAAGCAATCATATTCTCTACTTCCTCGATGCCGACTGTCGCACCCTTTACGGTCGCGTCAATGTCCATCGTGGAGCGGGCGTCAAGGCCCACCATGGCAGCCACCAGCATCCCGCCTTTGAGGATGAATTTGTCCCGGTATTCCGAGAGAGAAATGCGCTCCAGAAACCGCTCCATCATGTAATTGCGCATCAGGATCTGCGCATCTGCGGCTTTGTCCTTGGAGAGATTGCGGATCAGGTCTTTGAGCTGCCGTGCAGTCTTAATCATAAAAGTACCTCCAAATACTGCCGCAGCAGTTTTTCAACATGGAACATCTGCGCATAGCGCATCAGCTTCCGTAAGTCCTTGTCTTTTCGTTTTGCGTATTGCTTGAGCGCATCCTGAAAGGTCTGCATCTCGATCCCACTGCGGCTGCGGATCAGATCGCAGATGGTACGCTCCATATCATAGACGGGAACCGGGTTGCCAAAGGGCGTGTTCATCGTGACGATCCCCACATCATGCAATTCTTTCTTGATGGTGTAGACCTTGATGCCGTCTGCTTGCAGGCTGGCAGGATTGTAGCCGGTCTTGACCGTGATGGAATACGGATTCGGCTCCCGGTCGGTCAGGTCATGGAAAAACAGCGCGCTCTCATGGGAGAATACAGCCTGCGCACAACGAAGGTGTAGCAGGTACATGGCGTCCGTCCATGCATCTGGCGAAACATAAACGCCATGCGCGGCCTGCTCTACGCCGCGCTGCTTGGCATAGGCGTAAAACGTGGACTTGGCAATACCGATTTCCAAAACCTGCGCGGTTTTGACGATCCCATTGTTTTGCTGAAAAAGCAGGTCAAGCCGGTCGTAGGCGGTCATGTTATCACTTCCTTCTTGCTAATATTATATCCGATATTAGCAAGAAAGTAAACAACGATTTTAGAAAAGCAAGCCGAGGCGTTCGCCCCGGCTTATGCTTTAACTATGGATGAAGTTTTTCATGGCGGCGTTTGCGCCTTGCAGCTTGCCCAGTCCCCACACGGCCAGCATCGGAAGTCCCATCGGGCTGATTAGAAACGCCAACACAAAGAGGATGATGCCGTTTTTTACAGAGTAGGTAATCATCACGGCGAAAGCCAGCAGGGAGAGCAGTCCGCTTGCCAGCTTGAACAGGAAGCCGGAACAGGACAGCAGCCCCGCGCACAGCCAAACGAACAGGGACAGGATAAGCGACAGCGGCGCAAAGAGAATTTTCAGGATGAACATTTTGCGGCCTCCTTTTCACAAAGTGCGGTCAGCGCGTTTTGCTCCTCAATGATCTGAGCTTCTTCCTTTTCGGTCAAATCACGATCACCGCCCGTGATCTCCAGCTCGCGGAAGCTCTCATAGGCGTTCAGCAGAGAGCCCCGCAGCGCTTCGGGCGTAGGGCAATAGTCCACGGTGTTCCAGTCCTGACGGTGGTTGTCAAAACCCATGACCGTGTAGCCCTTGCTGGTGAGGACAACTTCAAAATCCGTATCGCGGTTGAGGTAGTCAGAAAATACCTTCAGCACAATTTCGTTTGTCAGCATGCGTTCCGCAGCTCCTTTCCAAGCGGTCAAATCTTTTTCTGATATTAGAATACTTTGCCCATTGGTGTTTTGCAAGGATGCGGCAAAGTCATACGAATAGTTTTCGCCTTTTGCCCGACATCTAACCATATCACATAATCCTTCTTTAGTACAGCTACCTGAACTAATTTTCTCCAGATGGGAAATATAATGTTGGTACAGTTACAGGGACGGGAGGTGTGGTACTTGCAGTTGAATGAAGCCGTCAGCAAGCGTTTGGTTGAGCTGATGCAGGAGCGCGGCATGACGCAGTATCAGCTCTATATGAAAAGCGGCGTACCGAAGTCCACCATCGGTAATCTTGTGAACTGCGCATACCCGTCTATGAAGCTGCGGATCATCCACGAGCTTTGTCAGGGATTGGAGATCGACCTGAGCAGCTTTTTTGCCTCGCCGCTGTTTGATGAAAACAATCTGGAACCGTAGAAGCTCCGATGCTGCTTTGCGTCGGGGCTTTTGCTTTTGTGTGAACAGGGGCGGCGGAGTGACCGCCGCCCCTGCGACTTATTTCAGCGCCGCCAGCGAGGAAACGATTTTCTCTGCCGCCGTCCATATCCGTTCCTGACTTTGCTGAATGTCCTCCAGATCGGTTTCGTAGATACGGCCTGTTTCGTGGGCGCGGCGGGTGAGCTGGTTGAGGTTGTTGCTGGAATACCGAAGCAGGGACACCAGCTCCCGCAGCTCCGGAAGGTCGAGCTTCACCACATATCCGTCAATCGCCATCTTGCGGAGATACGCCGCCATGTTGGTGGTGCCGAACTGCGCCATCTTCGTTTCAATCATTTCCCGTTCCTGCGGCGTGACGCGGAATTTAAGCTGAATGTCCCGTTTGCGCTTTGCCATCGCTCAACGCTCCGGGTCTTTGGACTTCGCCGAAATTTTCGGCGAAGTTGTTTCAGGCAGCTTTTTCAGCTTGTCCCGGACGGAGGTTTTCTGCTGCTCCTGCGCGTAGGCTTTGCGGGTCTGGCTGAGAAACAGATCGACCAGACCGGGATGGCTGTTGACGGCCAGATAGCAGTTGCGGTCAGTACCCCATGCGTCAGGGTTGGCGGGGATGGACATGGCGTTTGCCCAAGCCCTATTGTCGGGAGAATAGCGCCTGTCCCAGTCCGCTTGACAGACGGTGATGGCAAGGACATGGAACGTGCGGTCATAGCCGAACTGCTGCACCACCTGATCGACCGCCGCTGCATCCAGCCGGTTATCCCGGTAGTGGTCACGGATGGCGGCTTCAATCGCTTCCTTGCAGGCTGCGTTCGCTTGATTGGAAGCGCGGTAGACCGCAAGCTCGTCATGCTCTCTGGCGTAGGCTGCCGGGTGCTTGTAAACGGGGAGATTTTTCATTATCGTGCCTCCATTTCTTTTTTGTGGGGCTTTTCCGGTGCGCCATGAACAGGCGACGCTTTCAGCCTATCCAGAACGGAAGGCCGCGCCGATTTTGCAATCGCCTGCTCAGGCTGCGGCTGTCCCTTGCCGTCCAGATTCAGCTCCATATCCAACTCAATGAGCCGCGCCGTTTTCGCGGCCAGCTCCTGCTCCTGCGGAAACGGCTTACCGACCTCGGCCTTTGCCGCCGCCTGCTGGTTATAGAGGTTTTCAAGCTGCTCCTGAACGCTGCGCAAACGCTCCGGCATTTTATCCAGCGCGTTCTCGATGCGGACAAGGTTGCCTCTGGCATCCGAACCGAGTTCAACGCGATGGGTCATCCGGCCTTTCAGCGTCAGCGTGTACGTTTTCCACATGGAATCAAAAGCAACGGACATGGTAAAGCCGCGATAGCTCCCGATCTGTACCGGGTCTTTGCCCTTAACCTCCTTGCAGGTGTCCAGCAGCGCGGCACCGGCGTTTTCCTTATCGGTGAGCCGGTCGCCGCGAATCTCCATGCCGACAAAGCCCTCTGCCGGGAGCGGATGCGCTGCGAGGGTCTGCATATCCGCCTCCAGCCCACGAACAAAGCCCTTGTGTTCTTCTATCTTTTCCGGAAAGTATTTCAGCAGACTGTCCTCCAATCGGAATTGCTTGCTGTTGTGGTCTGCCTTCATAATTTTTAGCTTGGACACCTCAATGTCCAAATCCATACGCTCCTTGATGCGGGGATCACCGGCACACAGCGCCTTGATCTCCGCAAAAGACAGCGCCGTAGCGTCCACGTCCTCACAGGAGCGAACCGGGGATTTTGAGGTCATGATCTGAGAGATGAATTTCTGCTTGTTCTCAACGGTCTGCCAGAGGTAGGCGTCAAACGTCCCTTCGGTCACATAGCGGCAGACATGAACGAGCTTGTTCTGATTGCCCTGACGCTCAATGCGGCCTTTTCGCTGTGTGAGATCACGGGGACGCCACGGGCAATCCAAATCGTGAAGTGCGACCAAACGATCCTGTACGTTGGTTCCTGCGCCCATCTTGGCCGTGCTGCCCATCAGGACGCGCACCTGACCGCTGCGTACCTTTGCGAACAGTTCCCGCTTTTTGACCTCCGTATTGGCATCGTGGATGAACGCGATCTGTTCCGGGGGCATACCGGCGTCAATGAGCTTTTGGCGCACATCCTCATAGACCGTGAACGGCGTTTCCGCACTTTCCTCCAATGAAATCGCGCTCTCCAGCGCATGGATTTCCGGGCTGTCCAGCGTACCGGGGGAAGCCTTTGCCGCCCGCTGCGAGGGCGTGGACTTTGGCGTAGAAATGTCGCAAAACACAAGCTGTGTCAGTTTTTCCTCCTCGCCGTCGCGCCAGTATTGGAGAATGTTCGCCACGCACTGATTGACCTTGGTGGTTTCCTCGTCGGGGAGCATGGGATTGATGATGCGCTGGTCAAGCCCCAGCTTGCGTCCGTCCGAGGTGATTTTGAGCATATTGTCCACATCCGGGCTGACCGCACCGCTGTGTACCTTGGACGCTCGTTCCGAGAGGGCTTTCACCATGTCCTGCTGGATCTGCGTGGGTTTGGTGGCGATGGTGTGATACGCAACCTCCGGCGTGGGTAAGTGGAGCTGATCCGCCGTTTTGATGTCGGCGACCTCTTTGAACAGATTCATCAATTCGGGCAAGTTGAAAAACTTTGCAAAGCGCGTCCTTGCCCGGTAGCCTGTCCCCTCCGGGGCAAGCTCCAGCGCGGTGGTGGTTTCTCCAAAGCGGCTTGCCCAGCAATCGAAGTGTCCCATACCCATCTCTTGCAGCCGGTCATGCTGCAAATAGCGCTGGATGGTGTAAAGCTCTGTCATGGAGTTGGAAACCGGGGTACCGGTGGCAAACACCACGCCGCGCCCTCCGGTCAGCTCGTCCATATAGCGGCACTTGGAGAACATATCCGAGGATTTCTGCGCATCGGTGGTGGAAAGCCCTGCCACGTTGCGCATCTTCGTATAGAGGAAAAGATTTTTATAATTGTCCGACTCGTCCACAAACATCCTGTCTACGCCGAGCTGTTCAAAGTAAATCACATCATCCTTGCGGTCGCTGGCTTGCAGCTTTTTCAGCCGCGCCTCCAGTCCCTTTTTCGTGCGCTCCAAGCTCTTGATGGTGAAGCTGTTGCCGCCTGCGAGCTTGGTATCCTGAATACCATCGGTGATTTCCTCAATCTGCTGATGAAGGAGCCGCTCCTGCCGCTCCGGGCTGATGGGAATACGCTCAAACTGTGAGTGGCCGATGATAACAGCGTCATAGTCACCGGTGGCAATACGAGCGCAGAATTTCTTGCGGTTGTGGGTTTCAAAGTCCTTCTTGGTAGTGACAAGGATATTGGCCGAAGGGTAGAGCCGCAGAAATTCGGACGCCCACTGTTCCGTCAGATGGTTTGGTACGACAAAAATGGATTTCTGGCACAGTCCCAACCTCTTAGATTCCATCGCAGAGGCTACCATTTCAAAGGTTTTTCCCGCGCCAACTTCGTGTGCCAGCAGCGTATTCCCGCCGTACAGCACATGGGCGATGGCGTTTTTCTGATGCTCCCGGAGGGTGATTTCCGGGTTCATACCGGAGAAAACGATGTGGCTGCCGTCATACTCGCGGGGACGAGTGCTGTTCATTTCCTCGTTGTATTGCCGTACCAGCGTTTCGCGCCGCTCCGGGTCTTTCCAAATCCAGTCCTTGAACGCATCCCGGATAAGCTGCTGCTTCTGCGCGGCAAGGGTGGTTTCCTTGGCGTTGAGGACACGGCGCTCCCGTCCGTCTGCGTCCTCAATGGTATCGTAGATGCGAATATCGCGGAGGTTCAGCGCATCCTCCAGCAGCCGGTAGGCGCTGGCGCGGTCTGTGCCGTAGGTGGTGAATGCCGCCACATCGTTGTAGCGCACCATGCTCTTGCGGGAAACCTGCCATTCTGCGGTGTACGGGACATAGCTGATCTCGATCTGTCCGCGCAGATAGCGAGGCGTTTCAAAGGTTTCGTACATGAATTGCTCGATGTACTTCTTGTCAAGCCATGTCACACCCAGCCGCACCTCAATCTCGCTGGCCTCCAAGTCCTTCGGCTGGGCGGCAATCAGGGCATCCACATTTCCGGCAAAGAACGGGTCGCGCGCTGCCACACGCTGCGCGGTGCGAAGCTTCTGCCGGACGTTGCCGGAGAGATATTCGTCCGCCGTCTGCCAGCCCTTTGCCCAATGCTCGCCGCCGTCCTGCAAGTCAAATGGGCCACTGTTGGGTTCCTTGTAAATGACGCCCTTTAAGTCCTCGACAATCTGCGGGATTTTCTCACTGCTGCCCATGAGGGAGGCCATAAAGTCGAGATCGACGCAGGCTTTTTCTCCGATGCAGACAGCAAGGGCTTCGCTGGCGGTATCCACAGAATCTACGCTGCGCTGCTGCTTGATAGTGCGCTTGTGGAACATATCCGCCTTGCGCTCCAGCTTTCCGTCGTCATCCAGCACTTCCAGCGAACACAGGAGGTAGTAAGAGGAATCGTCAGAGAACGCAAGACGGTTCGCACGGTCATTGATCAGGCCGTGTTTTGCGGAGAACGCATCATAGAGGCGGTTTAGCTCGGCCTGCGCTTCCTGAATCCGGCTTTCTGCGCTGTACTCGTCCATTTGCAGGGCAATCAGCTCATTCACGCAATCCCGCAGCGCGACCATGCCCTTGACACGCTCGGCGGCGGTGGCGTTCAGCTCCGGTTTGACCATGCGGCTGTTTTCCCGGTAGTACACCTCGCCGTCCACCACGGTGTAGGAGTAGTTTTTCACATTGGGGTCTGCGGGGATGGACGTGTCGATCTGTTCGCCCTCGCCCAGCTCTGGCAGTTCCGCCTCCTGATAGGTGCCGCGAATGTTTTTCACGGCATCATGGAGCTGATCTGCAAGTGCCAGCCCCTCAATGGGGACAACGGTAAAATCCTGCTTGCCGTATTGGGTGCTTTCGGAGGTCTGTCTGCCGAGGATCATCTCCGGGTGGTCAACAAAATAGCGGTTGATGGCAAAGCCATCCTCGTTCTGACCGAGGTGTACCCAATCCGGTTCGATCTCAATGGGACGGTCACGCTTTTGGAGAAAGAGAATGTCCGAAACCACATCCGTACCGGCGTTGGCGCGGAACGCATTGTTGGGCAGACGAATGGCACCCAGCAGCTCCGCCCGCTGCGCGATGTACCTGCGGACTTCGGGTGATTGCTTGTCCATCGTGTAGCGGGAGGTCACAAACGCGATCACGCCGCCAGGACGCACTTGGTCGAGGGTTTTGGCAAAGAAGTAGTCGTGAATGGAAAAACCGAGCTTGTTATAAGCCCGGTCATCTACCTGATATTGTCCGAACGGGACGTTGCCCACGGCGAGGTCATAGAAGTCTTTTCTGTCCGTTGTCTCAAAGCCTGCGATGGTAATGTCCGCCTTGGGATAAAGCTGCTTGGCAATACGTCCGGTGATGCTGTCCAGCTCCACGCCGTAGAGCTTGCTGCCCTGCATCTGCTCCGGCAGCAGGCCAAAAAAGTTGCCAACGCCCATAGACGGCTCCAGAATGTTACCGCTCTGGAAGCCCATATTGCCGACCGCTTCATAGATTGCCTTGATGACGGTGGGGCTGGTGTAGTGGGCGTTCAGCGTGGACGCTCTGGCCGCAGCGTATTCCTCCGGGGAAAGTGTGGCGTAAAGCTCTGCAAACTCGTCCGACCAGTTTGGCTTATTCTCGTCGAAGGCATCCGCAAGACCGCCCCAGCCCACATAGCGGGAGAGGATTTCCTGCTGCTCCGGGCTGGCCTGTAAGCCCTCAAACTCCAGCTCTTGCAGGAGGCGGATCGCCGCCATATTTGCCCGAAACTTTGCTTTTGCGCCGCCGACGCCGAGGGCATCATCGGTGATGTGAAAATTCTGCGCATTGCGATGGCTTTCCGCCTTAAAGTCGGCATAAGCGGCCTGCTCCGCAGCGGCGATGCTGGGAAAGTCCTGCCACTCGCCGTCAATGGGGATGGATACCGCAGGACGGTGTGCGGGAGGCTCGTCGATCTCAGCCTGAGAAATGGCGTCATCAAAATCAGGCACAAACTCGCCCATTTCCGAAAGCGCCGCTCGACCTTCATGCTCCAGAATCAGAGCTTCTTCCTCACTTATGGCGGGCGGTTCAGGCTCGACAGGTTCCGCAGAGGGCGGGTCATGTTCCGGTTCCGGAATATGAAGCGTTTGAATTTCTATGTCGTAGGGCAAGTGCGTTTTCTCGGCGGGATAGAACGCGACGGGTTTGGTGATGGGCTGCGGCTGCTCCTGTTCCTGTTCTTCAACAAACGAGCGTACAAACGCAATGTGTTCGGCGCGGAAGATGGGAAAGCCCTGCCTGTTTTGAAAAGTCACATCGCGCAGAGATACTTCATCCGTGCCGAAATTTACGCTGTCAATGACAAACTTCCGTCCGTCAATCTCTAACTCCATGCCAATGGGGATATACTCCTTGGCATCGGCCTCGTTGATAACATCATAGCCGTCGGTTTCATTTGGCTGCGCAAACACGAAGCTGTGTCCATGCTCCAGCAGCCGCTTTGCGGCGCTTGCCCATTGTCCAAAATCATAGCCGGTCACAGCGGTTTCGCCCATACCGGGAATATCGCGTTGCAGCAGGCGGCGATTCAAAGCGCTGGCGGCTCGTTCTGCATCCGCGCCATAAAAAAGCAGCCGTTCTCCGACACGGACACCGATGAGCTTTTCGGGATGCTCTGCACGAAGTGCCTGATATGCCGAAATATTCGGCGCAAGCTCACGACCCTGATCTGTAATTCGTGTGAGGACAGCGGAAACCGGTTCGGTTCTGTGTTCCGGCTCGTGATTGCTCTCGCTGGAGGATGAAACGACGCTGAGATGCGCGACAGTTTCATCTGCGGAATCAACATTATAGAGCTTACCATCAATTTCCACGCGCTGCCCCATAAGGTTTTGAACCGCTTGCGGCGTCTCCGGGGTTGGCTGTTCTGTGTGCTGCGCCGCAATGACGCGCTGCGGCTCCGGTTCAGAAACCTCGAAATATCTGGTGTCGAGGTAGCGTTCAAAGGAATTGCGGTCGATGCTGACAGGTTCCTGTCCGGGTACGTTCGGTAACGTGTGCCAGACGTGATCTTCATCTACACGCGCGATAACGCCGACTGCTGCTATGTGGTCTAACTCTATGGATGAAATGCGATCTCCAATATGATAAGTATAGCCAAGCGGTGTTGTAAACGCCGGAGGGGATAGCTCAATTCCCATATCCCGTTTGATGCCATCCAAGTAAGCAATGGCGTTATTCTGTTCTGCAAAGCGGAGCGTTTGTTCCCCATCTCCGCAGAACCGTTCCAACACCTCATCCCAAATGCCGGTAATTCCGCCCTCGCCGGGATGCAGACGAAAGGAGTATCGGTCAGGTGAAAATAACCGCAGTCGCTCATTCTCATCGTAAAATTTATTCTCGCGGATGAGCTGTGCCAACCGCCGCTGTACCTGCGCCCATGTGAGCGTCACCGGCTCGGCGTTTCCTACATGGATATACATGGGAGTTTTGCTATCTTCCCAGCCATATTTTGCAGCCAGCCATGCGGCGGTGCTGCGTTCTCGCCCATGCGCCTGCATATATAGTGCGACTTCCTGCTTGCCCTTTAGGTTGTTGTGCCAATCCAGAAGCGCGTTGTCAATGTCCTCCTGTGTGATCTGATAGGGAGAGGGTGCGACCGTCGCTGCCAGCGTGGGATACAGTTCCTCCAAAAGCTCCTGATGCAGCCGGTTATGGAACGCGGGCATATCAAAGTACAGGCGGACAAGCTGGAGATCATCAGATGCCGTGACAATACGACGGATAGCGTCCGCACCCTCCAGATAAGCGTTCTGGCGGTCTGAATTGCGGCAGGCATTGACAAAAGCCGTATCTTTGGAAAGCGCGTTGCCAACGGTCAGCTTGTACCCGTCAAACAGCTCCCGTACCGTGGGCTGCGGCGCGTCGGCGGCAGGATCGCGGAACACCCTCGTGCCGTCCGCGCCGAACTCTGCTTCATAAGCATTGATGGCCTGTTCTGCCTCGTGGTCGATGGACGGAAGCGTATATGCCGTGTGTTCATGGCCGGAATCGCCAATGCGCGAAATTGTTACATCATGCTTTTCCCGCAGCTTTTCAACGTATTTCTCCAAATCCTTTGCAGGGAAGCCGCACATGGTAACACGGCCTACTCCCTCCAAATTGCGGCGCGTCAGCTCAAGGCTGAGATCATCTGCAACTGCCCGCGCATCCTCGCCATACAGCTCGAAGAAGTCCCCAACCTGATACAGCACAATTTCATCGGGGTGCGCCGCCTTTACGTCGTTATAGTCGTTATAAACCGCGTTCCGCATGGCGTCCTGCGCCATTTCCTTGTCATAGGCTGCCTGCTCATCCGGCGTAAGGTAGCGATTCAACCGAACCAGCTCCGAGATGCGCGAAGCGACCTTGTTCCAATTCATCAGAATGTCTGCACAGCCGTTCTTTTTCAGCACAATGCCTTTGCTGCCGTGATCTTCATAGCTGCCGCTTTCTCTGGATACGGCATGGGTATGCCCGCCGATGCCGTACTCCTTTTTCAGAAAATCGGCATTCTCCTTGGGAGTGTGCGAAGTCTGGAAAAACGCATAGATGCGGGTCTTTCCACCCTCAAAGCTGCTCCCGTTTGCAAGAGAAGCCGCAATTTCATCTTCGGTGATAAACCTGCCGGTTTCTGGAATAGCCTCCATATCGGAGCGGAATTCCTTTCGCGGAAGGGACAAATCTTCCAAACGTGTGAGAAGTGCCTGCGACTTGTGGTAATGGAAGCGCAGCAGCGCACGGTTTTCGCGGTAAGCGTCCATGAATACCTTGTATTCCGACAGGAGCCTATCCCGGAACGCCGGATTCAGCAGATCGTCCGTCAGACGCTCCGTTTCCTCTGGAAAGCTGGTGCTATGGATAATACCCAAGCAGGACAGATACCCCAGTGACTTTGCTTCATCCGAGAAATCGTGATAAAGGTTCCAGACATCCACAGCAATACCCAGCCGCTCATAGCGCGGGGCTTCCGTGACCTCAAGATTGGTGGCAAATGCGCCGCCGTCCAGAAGTTCCTCAATACGCTCCGCCGCATCTGCCCAGCCTATCACTTGGGCAGAACGAAGATAGCGAGAGGTATCTCCGGTTGCAATATGGATACCATCGTCCCCGTACCATGCGGAAAGCCTGCCGTTATCCGTAATCAGGCCGTTGCCGCCGTGGTAAAGAGCTTTCAGAAATGCCGCGCGATCCTCTAAAGGTTTTTGCTTGGAGAATTCCGCAGCAATTTTCATCCGCGCTGCATCCGCATTACCGCCCGTGCGCAGGATGTGGTCAATATCATCCTGAGAAATGAACATAGAAAAAGCGGAGGGTGTTACACTCTCCGCTTCTGCGATGGATTGAATTTGTTCTGCCTCTGAGGGGAAGAAGGACATCTGCGCCCCAGCAGGGGCATCGAACATATTTAGCTGAACACCAGTTCCGTGAGGATCGTTTCCTCGGCCTGCGCTTTCAGCATGTTCATCAGCCCTACCCACTTCATCGGGTCGCTGGCTTTCAGCGCTTCCGTCACGCCTGCCGATTTCATCAGTTCCGGCATCATCTGTTCCAGTCGGTTGTTCGCCGCCTCGTCGATCTCCCGCAGATGGGGGTACAGCTTCTCGGACAGCAGCAGGCTGTTCCACAGCACCGGACGATGCTCCTTCAGGTAATCCTTCCGCATCCTGCCGTACTTGCCCAGCGGGGCTTGCGGCTGCTCTGTCAGGCTCAGGTCGGGAATCAGATAATCCCCGCTGCGGGTGTAGGTCAGTTCGCTCATGGCTTTCGATCCTTTCCGCGATTTTCTCGCGCTCATAATTCTTGATGGTGACTTCGATCTGCCGCAGCACCAGCTCGCTGGACTGGCTGATGGCCGTTCCAAGAGCGGCGACGGTCTGCGGGGTGTTGAAATCAAAGACGTTCAGAAAATCCTCATGCTCGAAGTAATCTCCCGGCTGCATCCCGCAGCGGGACAGCAGCGCATAGGCGGTGCTGACAACGGCGGCGTTCCGAAAAGCGGCTCCGATGTTGAACTCATCATAGTCCTCCAAAAAGGAACCGTCAACGATGCCGACAATATCGCGCCAGTTGTCGTGCCAGTATTCATCTACAAGCTGCGCCGCCACACGCTCCAACTGATCGGCAAGTCCGTTTTCACCGGAAACGTCGAAGCGCTGCTCCAGCGCCGCAGATACCACCTCACGATGCTCCTGACGGTATTCCCAAAGATAAGGGCGGCGAGAGTTCTCGCCGCCGCTGGTATCGGAAACATCGAATACATATCGGAGTTTGGGTTGGTCGCTGCTGGTATCCACAAGGGCGATGCCCTTGCTGCCTCGCCGCACATAGCGGCGCATCTGCTTATTCCAAAGGTCGTATTCCGCGCAGGCCGTGGCTTCCGGGCGCTGGGCGAAAATCATGAGCTGTTCGTTGTAGGGGTACTTATACAGCCTTGCGGCGGTGGTCAGAAATGCCGTCCACTTCTGGTAGCTTCCCGTGATCTGCTCCGCCGTGCGGTCTGCCATCTGCGCATAGAGCTGTACTTTACTCGGCATCCATATCCTCCTTTTCAAAATCGGGGAACAGGTCGAGCGCGTCATATTCTGCGTCGCTCATCCTGCGCAGCTTTGCGATGGCGCTGTCCGTCAGCTCCCGCAGCTCCGTTTCATCCGCAGCGAGGTAGCCGCGCATTTCCTCCAGCGCCGCGATCAAGCCCGTACGGGTGCCGGTGTTGTAGAGGCTCATAAGCTGGCGTTCTTCAAAGGTGATGTTCATATCAAAGCTCCTTTTCCGCGCTCTTTTTTGGCGCTGTTTTGTGTGGACGTTCTTGGGCCGGTTGGCTTTTGAGCTGCTCCAGCACAGATTTCTTCTTTTCCCGGTGTGCCGCCTCTGCCAAATCCATCAAGGAGATGGACATACCGGCCTTGACCTGTGCTTCAAGGTCGGCGACGGTGGGCTGTTTGGGGCCGTTGTTGATAATGCCGTCGATCATGCCGTAATCGTCCTCCATCGACATTTCGGCGGCTTTCAGGTAATTCTCCGGTTTCTGAAAGGCGGGCAGCTCCTGAAATCCCATGCTGTCACAGTAGTGATAGGATACCTTGCCGTCCTGTTTCAGCGCAACGATGTCGCTGACGGAGAGGCTGTGTCCCACAAAATCGCCGGGGCGCTCGTCGTTGAAAATGTAGTAGAAGTTTTCAAGGATTCTGCCGGTATCATCGTCCGGGTACACCTCACGGGTATAGACGGCTTCATAGTTGGCCGGGTCAGGCGGCGCGGCCAGACTGCCGAGGTTGGCAAAACGCAGCTCCACCGGCGCATCCCGGCGCAGTTGGTAGATCGCCATAGAATCGGTGGGACTGTTCAAAAAACGCTGCTCCACATCGCGGGGAGGAATATGGCCTTTGACCGCATCCCAATCCGGTCTTGTGACGCCGAACATTCCGTCGTGCTTGATGATGTCCTCGGCTTCAAAGACCATTTCCTCGGCGTTGTCGGGATAGAGCATATAAACCGTGATGTCATGTTCCAGCAGCTCCAGCGCCCGGTCTTTGGAAAGCGGGAGCATATCGCCGTCCAGATACCCATAGCTGCGCATATCGTCCACCGTCAGCGTGGGGTCGGGCATCGGGGTGGCCTGTTCCAGCTCTGGCGAAGTTGGAAGTGTGCCTGCGGCACGAGAACCGGCCTCCTCGTGAACAACCTGATTGTCGTCCGATGACAATTCGAGTGAGTACAAAATCCCTGCAAACTTGTTTGACAAAACTTCAAACGGCACGGTCTTATCATAGCCATGTGTTTCGCAGATACGAATTGCAGCCGCCAAAAGAAAGTTTACATCATCGTCATGTACTGTTCCGCTTTCCAGAAGGTGTAGAGTGTCCTTGTCGTAAAGTTCATAGGCATATTTTGCACCATCTTCTGTTATGCGAAGATGCTTGCTCCCACCATCAACCGCATACCAACGCTCATTAGCGTCGAGTTCCTTTAAGGAAGTGTGACTTTTCTGAAATGCCTCAACTTCCAACAGCAGCTCATTCGCTCTGTGCGCGTATTCATCGCTCTGCTCAAGTGTTTCGGACAGGAAGCCTTTTATCTCATCTGCTCCTGTCAACAGATCTTCGTAGAAATGCTGGAGGCAATCTTCCTGACTTGCAAATTCGCTGAGAAAGGCAAGGCCATTCGCATCGAGATACAGCTCTGAAATGCTTTTTGCCAAGTCAGCCGCAGACATATTGCTGTTCTCTTTTAATTGGCTTTCCGCTTGCTCGGATTTCTCCACAGAAATGCCGCGCTCCTTGCAAATCTCCGCAAAGTGCCAGTCAATGTCCGTAATCAGCTCGGAGGCAGTCTTGTTGATGGTTTCCAGACTGGCGCGAAGCTCTTTCAGCTCCTTGCCCTTTGACCATGTGGCGATATAGCCGAAGCTGTTTTCTCCCGTTTCAATGCCGTAATACTGGCAGACCGCATAGGAGATGCTTTCGGCCTCGACCTCCTCGGTGTTGCGGCTCTTTTCGCCGGGGACAAGGATCGTCTCACCATCGTCCGCAAGCTCCGTCATGTGTTCATAGTCGTGGAGCTTGGCGTGGGCGATCTCGTGGACGGCGGCGCATACTGTCTGCACCTCACTCATACCGGCGCGGATGGTGATGCTCTGCGCCTTAATGCTGAAAAAGCCGTCCGTATCCCGCGCAACGGGCTTTATCTCCATCGGAACGGGAGAAGCACGGCGCAGCGCCTCCATGAAAACCTCATACTGCTGCACATTGCCGCTCAGATCGGCGGCAAGCTGGGGCAAGGGCTTTCCCGCAGTCTGCGACACGTCAAAGACGGATACCACCTTGAACATAGGGATACGGATTTCCTTTTCCTCAATGATGGCCTTACCGTCTGCGTCCAGCACCGGCGCATTGGTTTCCGGGTCGGTCTTGATTTCCTCGACCTTTTTCTTATAGGGAGTAGGAGCGATGATGCGGATACCTTTTTCGCCCTTCAGGACATTCCTGCCGAACTGATCGCGCCACTTGTTGAAGCCCGCCACATGGGTGGCGTCGGGGCGCTGCATATAGATGAGCATGGTATTATTGACCGAGTAGCGGTGAAAGCGGCTCATGGTGGAGAGATACTGCCGGTACTTATCGCTCTCGAACAGCTCCTTGATGCCGTTTTCGATGCTGTCAACGATCTCCCGCATCCGGTCTTTGCTGGTTTGTTTTTCAGCCATGATGATCTCCTTTCAGAAAAAATAGCGCCCCTGCGCAGAAGAAAACACATCCTGCACAGGGGCGATTCTCCGCAGATAGACGTTGTTTTTGAGCTTGCGGATAGAATGACGCAGCCCCTTGTGATTCCGCATGGAAAAAGCCTTGCGGCACGGGGCTTTTACGCCCTCTATTTGCGGAGGTTCCAGTATTGTTCACGCTTTCGTTTGGCGTCCTGCTTTCGGCGCTCCTGCTTGGCGCAGGCAGGGCAATATTTGGCGCGATTGGAGGAAGAATAGACCGGCTTGCCGCAGACGGCGCAGCGCTTCCCCGGCCTTTCCCGCATCACGTCGGCCAGCAGCTCATGGTCGGCGGGAAGCACCGCATTTCGGAACCAGCTGCACAGCAGCGAGTAGGAAATACCCTGTACGCAGGCGCAAGGCTCTCCATCATCCAGAGCAAGGCAGTTGCCGTGATCGTAATTACAGCAGAGCTTCCGAATGAGCTTCTTGGCGCGGCGGAGCTGCTTGTGATCCATACGCGGCGCATCAGCCATTGTCGAACACCATCTTATAGCCCGTGCGCTGTCCATCGTCCTCCAGAAGAACGCTGGCATCATAGGTTTTCCCGGTCTTTTTGGAGTAGCAGCCTTTCAGCGGAGCGCGGCCATTTTTCAAAAGCGCAGCGGCAAGGGATTTTGTCAGCACCTTTTTCTTGGCGGTGAAAAAACGGCTGTTTTTCCAGAGGACAAAGGAACAGGCGCGATTCTCACAGAAAAAGCCCTTCTGCGATTCCGTTACCTCGGCTCCGCAGCGGGGACACTTGCCGACTGCCTCGCGCCCGGAGGGGAACAGAACTTCCGCACCGGGGATGGGCTTGTAGGTCTGCACCAGCTCATTCAGCATGGCAGCGATCCCGTCCATGAAGCTGTCCGGGGCGATTTCGCCGCGCTCGATCTCTTTCAGGCGGTGTTCCCATTCGGCGGTGAGCTGCGGCGACTGGAGCTGTTCGGGCAGGACGGTGATGAGCGCCGTGCCGGTGGAGGTGGGCAGCAGATTTGTGATCTTCTTGGACTTTCTGCGCTCCACAAAACCGGAGGACACCAGCTTTTCAATGATACCGGAACGGGTCGCCGGGGTGCCAATGCCCTTGCGCTCGGCATCATCTGGCATATCCTCCTTGCCCGCGTTCTCCATCGTAGCCAGCAGCGTATCCTCGGTGAAATGCTTGGGCGGCGTGGTTTTTCCGGTCTTGACCGATGCGGCAGATACGGAAAGCGTCTGATTCTCCGTTACCACCGGCAGCGCGGGCGCTGCCTCTGCCTGCTCCTGCTCATAGCGCTTCCAGCCGGGAGTAAGAACGGTTTTGCCCTTGGCGGTGAAGCTCTGACCGGCACTGTCCACCGTAATGACCGTTTCTGCATAGCGGTGGGGTTCATCCACGGCACGAAGCAAGCCTTTCGCCGCCAGCTTCAGCACCTCGCGTTCGCCCAGCGGCAGAGAGGCCATATCTACCTTTTCCGCGCTGATGGTTGGGACGATAGCGTGGTGATCGGTGACTTTTTGGCTGCTGCACACCTGCTTGGCGCAGATGGTCGGCGGCTTCTCCATGCCGCAGACAGCGGCAGCGGCGGAGACAAGACCGGGGACGCTGCCCTCCATATCGTCAGTCAGATAGCGGCTGTCGGTGCGCGGGTAGGTACAGAGCTTCTTTTCATAGAGCGCTTGGAGATAGTCGAGGGTCTGCTGAGAGGTGTAGCCGAGAATGCGGTTGGCGTCGCGCTGGAGGGAGGTCAAATCGTAGAGCGCGGGCGCTTTCTCAGACTTTTCCTTGCGCTCCACGCTTTTGACCACCGCCGTCTTGCCCTTGCAGGCATTGGCGATAGCGTCGGCGTCCTTTCTGTCCTTCATTCTGTCTGTCGCGGCGGGAAAGCCGCAATCGAGCTGGACGGTGTAGAACGGTTCTGCCACAAATGCGGAGATCTCCGCCTCACGCTGTACCAGCAGTGCCAGCGTGGGTGACATGACGCGCCCAATGTTCAATGTGCGGCCATACGTCAGGGAGAAATACCGTGTGGCGTTGATACCTACCAGCCAATCGGCCTTGGCGCGGCAGAGGGCAGATTGATGCAGGCCGTTATAGTCGCGCCCGATTCTAAGCTGCTGGAAGCCGCTGCGGATGGCATCATCCTCCATGGAGGAAATCCAAAGCCGCAGGATAGGCTTGGAGTATCCCGCAAGGCAGTAGACCGTGCGGAAGATCAGCTCGCCCTCGCGCCCAGCGTCGCAGGCGTTGACCACCTCTGCCACATCCTCCCGGCGCATCAGCTCCCGCAGAATGTCAAACTGCTTCTGCTTGTCTGCACGAACGATAAATCGGAATGAGGTGGGGATGATGGGCAGCGCCGCCAGCGTCCATTTGGCATCATCGGCGTTGTAAACGGCGGCGTCGGCCAGCTCTGTCAGATGCCCGAAGCACCACGACACGATGTAACCACCGCCCTCCAGATACCCGTCATGCCTTGATTTAGCCCCCAGCACGGCGGCGATGCTCTGTGCCACAGAGGGCTTTTCGGCGATCACAAGGCGCATGGCGCAGCCTCCATTCTCTTTACGTCACGGTAGCAGGGGCGGATGCAGCTCTGCCCGAAGCGCTTGCAGCCATAGCAGAAATGTTCCTTGGCAGCGGCGGGAGGGCTGTCCTCCCGCGCCGCTTTCGGCTTCTGCATCATCAGGCGTTCCAGCGGGTTATTGGTGAAATATCTCATGCGTCTGTATCCTCCGTAGTATCCTGTTCCGGTTCGCCCTCATACGGCTCAAACTCGTATTCGTCCTCGTCCTCGCCGTAGTCATAATCGTCCAGATCGGCGCTGCCCTTGGTCTGCGGCTTGGCCTTTTTCTGCTTGAAGATGTAGAACGCTGCACCGCCGCCCAGCGCGACGATCAGCAGAACGACAAGGATGCCGCCCACGCCGCTCTTTTTCTCCGGTTCCTCGGCGGCGGGTTCTGTCGGCTCAGCGGGGACTTCTGGCTTTGCCTCCTTGCCCACGCACTCGGTCATGTTGACCGCGCAGACGGGGCAGGATGTATTGACCGTACCAGCCACGCATTTGGTGGTGCAGGAGCAAGTGGCGGGCGTTTCTTCCTCGCCGGTCAGCGCCATCAGGTCAGCCTCATCCACCTGATTCAAGAAATGGACGGTTTCTTCGCCCTCATCGTCGCGGTCAATAATCATGTAAAATACATTGCCGTTCTTGCTTTCCAGCGTAATGAACTGTTTTCCAGCCTTGGTACTGGAGCCAATATCGTCGATCAGCGTCAGATTGCCGTCCGGTGTCAGCGCGTCGCTGCCGCCCGTCATGCTGCCGACAAGGAGCTGCCAGAGGTCGGCCAGCTCTTTTTCATCAAACGGAAGCGTAATGCCGCCGATGCTCACGGTGCTGTCGGCGGCGTCGGTGACGGTCAGATAGCTGCCGTACACATAGCCCACACGGGCAGGTAGCAGGATTTTTACCCAATCGCCGTCCCTGCCAATCACATCGACCACCGTGCCGTTGGGGAGCTGCGTAAACGCGGTGTTGTCCAGTCCCGCGCCGGTGCGGACGTTCAGGTTGCCGCCGTTGGTTGTGACCGTGCCGATCTGTTTTGTTTCCTGCGTGTCTGCGGCGCTGCTTTCGGCGGTGGGCAGCGCATCATCAGGATAATCACCGCCGCTGGCAAAGGCGGAAACGGGGAGAATCCCGATGCACAGGAGCATCAGCAGCAGGCTGATAAAAATGCGCGGTGTGTTTTTAGTCATGGTTCAACGCCTCCTTTTCCGAAGTGGCCGGTGCAGGCGCGGCCTGCATACGGCGGAACAGCTCGGCAAACTGCTCCATCGTCATGCCGTTCTCACGCACCATGCCGATGATGTCGGTGTCCTCCAGCTCACGAATCTGCTTTTCCAGCTCGCGGTTGCGGCCTTGCAGATCAGAGATTTTGCCTTTGTTCTTCTCCAGCTCTCCACGGAGCTTCATAATTTTCGGGTTCATATCGTTCACTCTCCTTTACGGCAAGCGCCCATAGCGGTAAAAATGGGACTGCCAATAGCTTGAATTTAAGTTTGCGTAAGAGATTGGATCTCCGCAGTGGATCATCATATTGTTACCGACGTAGATACCCACATGGCTGACACCGGGGGTATCATACGTTCCGGTGAAAAACACCAGATCGCCCGGTTTGACGTTGGCAGAGGATACGGGCGTACAGATATTGCATAGCCCCTGCGCGCCCAGCCTGCCCACATCCCAACCGGAATGATTGATGACCCAACTGACGAAGCCCGAACAGTCAAACGAGGTGGAGGGGCTGCTGCCGCCCCAAACGTAGGGGTAGCCGAGATACTTTTCCGCTTCCTTGATGATGGCGGCGAATACCTCATCGTCCAGCGCCTCCGGGGGAATGTCGTAGTCGGTATAGCTGCCCTCCACATACTTGCCGATGTAGCCCGAACCGGGGAACAGGTCGGGACGGTTGCCAAGGGTGGCCATATAGGTGGCGTACATTCCGAGCTGTTCTTCGCTCATAATATAAACGGGAACATGGGAGAGATTGAAGTTTTCCAGCGTGACCGTGCAGATGTAGTAGTCATACGGCACCTGATAGGTGTCCGTATGGGTGTTGCCGTCCGCGTCCGTCCATGTGTCGGTTTCTGTGCGGTAGCGGGTTTCCACCACCACATCCTCGGTCAAAATGTACTGGCGGTCAAAGAGCATCTGGAGCGTACCCTGCACCTCATCCAGCGTCCATTCCCCTTGATGCAGCGCCGTAATTATGGAAATGAGTACATAGGGGTCATGCTCGATGGTGTCCAGATCAAAGTGGTACTCATCGTAGTCATGGGTGCTTTCGTAGGTGTCGAGGTAGCACTGAAGCTCTGCCTCCATTTCGCAATACTGCGTTTCCGCGCCCAGCATATCGGCGTCCTGCGACGGATAGGTACTGGCCGCGATCCCGGAGCCGACGCCATCCATTATCACCGAGCAGGAGGACAGGCCGTTGAGCAGAAATGCCAGCATCAGCAGAATTGCGGCGGCAATGGCAAAGCCGCGCCGGTGTTCCCACACATATTTGCCCGCTTTCTCAGCCTTTTCAGCGGCTTTTTTCGCGGCCTTGGCGGTATTCTCTGCCGCCTTTGCCGTAGTCTGCGCCGCCTGATTGTGCTTGGCAGCGGCATACTGCTTCTTAATTGCCTGCTTCTGCTGCCACTTGGAAACGGGATTGCTGGTGGGGCTGTCGATCTCTGCTTTCTTCTGGAGCGCGTCAAGATTGGCTCGTTCCAGCTTTTTCTCTGCACGGATGGCAGCACGATAAGGCTTGAGCTGATGGGCGCGGTGGGCAGACTGCACCAGCCGCCCGCCGCTCTCCACGGCTTGCTCTACCTTGTGCGCAGCCTCCACGCCCACATTATCGTCCTCGCTCTGCCGCACCTCCCGGTGAACCTGAGAGAGAACAAAGTTGGCGGGGGCATCCTGCACGGCATGGGTCAGCTTTGAGGGCGGCTTTTTTTTATCCACTTCCTCAAAACGGAGCTCCGTTTTGACCTTGCCGGTGGCAGGATCAAAGCCGCGTTCCTTTTTGACCACGGTTTTCTTGGGGATTTTCGCCTGCGCCTTATCCGCCTTGGCCTCCGCTTTTTTCACCCGCTTGATGGGCTTTTCCAGCTTCGGCTCGGCAAGATCGGCGTCGGAAAACTGCAAACGCGGTTCTCTTTTCATGCCGACGCCACCTCTTGCGGTTTGGTTGTCATGACGCGGTACAGCTCGGTGTCCTTCGGGAAGTGGTCAATGAAGGGCAGGATCGTGTTGCCGTAGAACAGCAGCCCCTCGCCCTCGCCGGAGTGGGTCACATAAGAAAGCTGATGCGGCGAAATGTTGAGCTGCTTTGCGAGAATCTGCCGGTCGCCAGCGGCCTGATTGAGCATATAGATGAAATCGCTGTTCTCAAAAATGTTCTCAACCTCGCGGCTGGATAACAGGTCGTAGGGTAGGGTAAAGGCGTCTTGCCGCCGTTGGCGGCAGGTTTCCTACACCCTCCCTCGGAACCGGACTTACTCCTCTCGAAGTATCCGGCTCCCCATTAGTAATTGACGTATTGATTAGTGTCTGTGTATTCTTTCATGGCACTTGCTGCAAACAACAAGCGTTTTTCTCCGCTTCTTTTTCATCACGGTTTCCCAATCAGAATTACCCAACTCGTTTAAGTTCCGTATGACGTGAACTTCATACAAATCGGCTTCTTTACACCCACATAATTCACAAACTCTGGCATTGAGCCGTTGTCTGATAGTGGTTTTCCAGCTAAATTTCTTTCTCTGATAGATGATGTCACTCGCTTCGCCACGCTTACAATCTGCGATTTTAACAGGGCGTACACGTTTTGTCCCAGCTTTGGTTTCATAAGGAACAGACCACGTTTTCCCGTCTTTGTGCTGGCGGATGATTTTGCGGATACTGGTTTTATGCTTGTTGGCAATCGTCTTTAAGCAGCTATACTCCATGAGATAGCAGAAGTAGTCCAGCGTGTGATAGTCACAGGCCAGATTGTAATAGTTGCATAGTCCTCTTGCTTCGGCATTGTACTGCTCCACAATCTCATAATCCGCAAGGTTGAGAAGTCCGGCTCTGTGTATCGGCTGGAACTCCCCATTCTCCTTTTGGCGAATGACTTTCTTTGCAAACATAAATTTCTCAATCTTTTCCGTATGGGGAATAGTAAGGGCAACTTTCATGTGCAGGGTACGGGATTTTCTCCACGTCCCGTTTTTCATTCTGTGACCTTTGACCTCCTGATTTCTGCGGACGCAAATATCATAGCCAATGAAACGGACTTTTTCGGAGCTGTGCGTTATCAGCGTCTTTTCTTCACTCAAGGTCAATTTCAACTCTGTGCTTAGAAATTCAGCGATTTCGGTTTTTAATTCTTCACATTCCGCTTTTGTGCCGCACACACCTGCCAGCCAGTCGTCCGCATAGCGGACAAAAGTAAATTTCTTATTGTCGGCGGGTTTGCAGGGCAGATTTCTCATAGCTTTCTTCTGCGCTTTATGCTGGTCAATCAGTTCTTGTCTTTCCGCTTCATTATCGGTATGGTCAATCCAGTAGGACAGCCTTTTTAATTCTTTGCTTGCCGTATGATATTCCGGTGTCTGATATGCGGACCTCGGTTTATCAAAGCGTTCTGCGATTTCCCGAAACTTCTTGTCCAGCTCAT
>ERZ837487.1895-NODE-1895-length-23341-cov-19.697887_pt1 | contig 23341 bp, 24 predicted proteins | sample MGYA00519911_ERZ837487 | MGnify/ENA primary metagenome ERZ837487 (study PRJEB31850, sample SAMEA3708818) | human gut metagenome | biome: human gut; feature: human-associated habitat; material: faeces | place: China | collected 2014 ... | reverse complement strand
GTCGGCACCCCCAGCCCGGTGGTCACCGAGCTGGCAGGCGAATGCGGCATCCGCCAGCTGAATGTGGACGGCACCGCGGCACAGCGCCTGCGCAGCGCTTACAGCGCCTACAGTGAGGTCACGATCCCGGCGGGGACTTATCCCGGCCAGACTGCGGACGCACACACTGTGGGCGTAAAAGCCGTTCTGCTGGCCAGCGACGAGCTGCCGGCAGAACAGGTGCAGAAGCTGACGGAACTGCTGTTCTCCGGCCGGGAAGGGCTGGAAGAGCAGCTGAGCATCCCGCTGGACGCGGAGCAGGATGCAGTAGAGGGCGTCGGCATCCCGTTCCATGCGGGTGCGGCCGCATATTATAAGGCGGCTGGAATTACGGTCGATTGAGCGGCCGGGAACTGAGGGAAAGTTATGAAGATCGAATTGGATATGTATCAGACACTGGCCGTTGCCGTGCTGGTGCTGATGCTGGGCAAATTTCTGCGGGAGCGCATCCGTGTGCTGGACCGGTTCTGCATCCCGGCGCCGGTCATCGGCGGCGTGCTGTTTGCAGTTTTTACCTGCATCTGCTATGTGACCGGCGTGGCCGAGTTTGCGTTTGACGATACGCTGAAAGAAGTCTGCATGGTGATGTTCTTTACCTCGGTGGGCTTTCAGGCGAACCTTAAAGTGCTGAAAAGCGGCGGCAAGGCCATGATCGTTTTTCTGGGCGTGGTCATCGTGCTGATCGTCGGTCAGAACTTTATTGCTGTGGGGCTGGCAAAGCTGCTGGGCGTGGATGCACTGGTGGGCCTGTGTACCGGCTCCATCCCGATGGTGGGCGGCCACGGCACGGCCGGTGCCTTCGGCCCGGTGCTGGAGGATTTTGGCATTCAGGGCGCAACCACCCTGTGCACGGCGGCGGCGACCTACGGCCTGATCGCAGGCAGCATGATGGGCGGCCCCATCGGCAAGATGCTCATTGAGCGTTACAATCTGCTGGCTACGGTCGTGCACGAGGACGACAGCCTGCTGGTGGAGGAAGAGATCAAGCACGAGCGCCATACCACAATGTACCCGGCGGCAAGCTTTCAGTTGATCATTGCAATGGGCATCGGCACGGTGCTGTCGAAGCTGCTGAGCCTGACCGGCATGACCTTTCCCATCTACATCGGCGCGATGATCGCGGCGGCCATCCTCCGTAATGTGGGCGAGTACAGCGGCGGCTACACCGTGTATATGGGCGAAATCAACGATATCGGCGGTATCTGCCTGTCGCTGTTCCTGGGCATGGCTATGATCACCCTGAAGATCTGGCAGCTGGCTGAACTGGCGCTGCCGCTGATCGTGCTGCTGGCGGGGCAGACCCTGTTCATGATCCTGTATGTGGTGCTGGTATGTGGTGCTGGTAGCGTTCAACGTCATGGGCCGGGACTACGACGCGGCGGTCATCGTGTCCGGCACCTGCGGCTTCGGCATGGGTGCGACCCCCAACGCCATGGCCAACATGCAGGCCATCTGCGACCGGTATTCGCCCTCGGTCAAGGCATATCTGCTGATCCCTCTGGTGGGCAGTCTGTTTGCAGACTTCCTCAACAGTCTGGTCATTACGGTGTTCATCAATTTTATCTGAGAACAGGTTATTTGGAATTCGGGCGGGGATCCCGCACCGGGAAAGGAGACGTGCAATGTCGTTTCATCATCATCTGAAGATGTGGTTCCAGCAGAAGCTGTGGAAAAAGCCGGAGCAGACACACGAGGAAGAAACAGTGGCGGTGCCGGAGTTCCACACCGGCAAGGTGGCACATCATGCGGATGCGGACGGAGTGCCGGCAGCGGACAAATCCATCCACTACGATAATGTGGCCATCCCTGAGATCCATATCCACCCGAGACACAAGTAAGCACATAGAAAAGGAAAAAGGCTTCTGCCCGACCGGATGAACCGGAAGGGCAGAAGCCTTTTTTATAGGATGATGCAAGAATTAGAGGAACACATATTTGAGAATGAAAACGACGGTCAGCACATACATCAGGGGGCTGATCTTCTTCTCTTTGGCCTTGCCAGTGACCAGGTTGATGATGGTCCAGGAGATGACGCCGATGGCAATGCCCTCAGAGATGCTGTATGCAGTGGGCATGGCCAGGACAGTCAGGAAGGCGGGGATGCCCTCGCTGGGGTCGCTGAAGTCGATCTTGGCGGCGGAACCCATCATGTAGAAGCCCACGATGATCAGGGCAGGAGCCGTTGCGAAGGACGGGATGGTGAGGAACAGCGGGCTGAAGATGGTGGCCAGCAGGAACAGCACACCGGTGGTCATGCTGGTCAGGCCGGTGCGGCCGCCCTCGGTGACGCCGGAAGCACTCTCCACGAAGGTAGTGGTGGTGGAAGTGCCCAGCACAGCGCCGGCGCAGGTGGCGATGGAGTCGGCCATCAGAGCGCCCTTGATGTGGGGCAGCTTGCCGTCCTCGTCCAGCATGTCGGCCTTGGAGGCCACGCCGATCAGGGTGCCCAGCGTGTCGAACAGGTCAACGAAGAGGAAGGAGAACATGACGGCAAAGAAGTTCAGGATGCCGACGCCGGAGAAGTCGGTCTTGAACACCTGACCGAAGGTCTTGCCCAGAGCGGAGAAGTCAAAGCTGACAAAGGCGGTGGGGATCACACTGTACATGCCAGCGTCTGCATCCGGCACATAGATGCCGGCCAGCTCGCAGATGATGCCCAGCACCCAGGTGATGAGGATGCCGTACAGGATGCCGCCCTTGACCTTCTTGACCAGCAGGATGGCGGTGATGACAACGCCGATCAGGGCCAGAATGGCACCCACGCCCACGCTGTGGAAGGTGTCGCCCTTGAAGTGCTGGTAGGTGACGAGGGTGGAGTCGCTGTTGATGATCAGCTTGGCGTTCTGCAGACCGACGAAGGCGACGAACAGGCCGATGCCGACGCTGACGGCGCTCTTCAGAGTCATGGGAATGGCGTTGAAGATGCCCTCACGGACGTTGGTCATGGACAGCACGATGAAGATGATGCCTTCCACAAAGACGGCCATCAGGGCCAGCTGCCAGCTGTAGCCCATGGTCAGAACGACCGTGTAGGAGAAGTAGGCGTTCAGGCCCATGCCGGGAGCCAGAGCAAAGGGGTAGTTGGCCAGCAGGGCCATCAGGGCCGTGCCGACGAAGGATGCCAGTGCGGTGGCGATCAGAACTGCTTCCGAATCCATGCCCGAAGCGGACAGGATGTTGGGGTTGACCGCAAGGATGTAGGCCATGGTCATGAAGGTGGTGATACCAGCCATGATCTCGGTCTTTGCATCGGTGTGGTTTTCTTTCAGGTGAAAGATGTTTTCTAACATGCAGAACCTCCTGATTCCAAATAAAATATCCCGCCAGTGGGAGCAGCGGGAAGGAACGCAATTGATTGTATCATTTTTGAAGTGTGTTTGTCCACGGAATAAACACACTTTTTTCATTTTTTGTCCAAATTTGTTGAATAAGTATGACTTTTAAAAATCTTCCGGAAAATGGCAGGCTGTCCGGGAATTACGGGCTCATTTTTTCGGTGAGAAAAAGAAAGCTTTTTTGAAAATGACGATGCAGCAAAAGAAAAAATAGGCCTAATTTATACATCGAGAATAATAAACGCCGAAAAATACTCTGCGGGCCTGCAAAAGTACGCCCTGTCGGGAGAGAGAAAAGGGTGGTATCCTTTTGCCATACCCCAGCGGAACAAAAACAGAAAGGAGTTGACCCGACCACGATGGGGCAGACAAAACAGGCCAGAGGGCTGGCCAGCCTGAGCCGGGCGGCGGATGTGCTCAGCACCCTGCTGGCGCAGCAGGTCCGCGACCTGAACGACCGCCAGAAGGCGGCGCGGAAGGGCGGCGAACCGGACCCCGGCACCATGAAGGGACTCAAGGAAGCCACGGCTGTGCTCAAGGATCTGGCCGGTGTGGTCAAGACCCTGAACGAGCAGGGCACGGATACCGAGGGGACCGGGTGCGGCGTGGTGCTGCTGCCGGAAGTGGAGGAAGAATCATGAACAAACTCGAGAGCAGAGCGGCGGTGGTCTGGAGACCGCAGCCGCGGCAGGCAGAGTTCATGCGGCGGCCAGAGCCGGAAGCGCTGTACGGCGGCGCGGCGGGCGGCGGCAAGAGCGATGCGCTGATCATCGAAGCGCTGCGGCAGGTGCACGTCCCGCACTACCGGGCACTCATCCTGCGCAAGACCTACCCGCAGCTGTCGGATCTGGTGGACAAGAGCCAGATGTACTATCGCAGGGCATTTCCCGGGGCACAGTACAACGCCACCGCCCATGTGTGGAATTTTCCCAGCGGGGCAAAGATCTGGTTCGGTTCCATGCAGTACACCAAGGACCGCACCAACTATCAGGGTAAGGCCTACGATTTTATCGGTTTTGACGAGCTGACCCATTTTGAATGGGAAGAGTACAGCTACATGATGAGCCGTAACCGCCCCACCGGCCCGGGCACCCGGGTGTACATGCGTGCCACCACAAACCCCGGCGGCATCGGCCATGGCTGGGTCAAGGCGCGGTTCATCACACCCGCACCGCCCGGCACACCCATCACCGAGGAATACACCGTGAAGCTGCCCGACGGTACCGAACAGAAGCTGCAGCGGGCGCGGGTGTTCATCCCGTCCAGCATCTTCGACAACCCTGCGCTGCTGCAGAACGACCCCGGGTATCTGGCCAATCTGGCCAGTATGCCGGAAGCCGAAAAACAGGCGCTGCTCTACGGCAGCTGGGACAGCTTTTCGGGGCAGGTGTTCACCGAGTGGCGCAACGACCCGGCGCACTATCAGGATCAGCGCTGGACCCATGTCATCGCGCCTTTTGCTATCCCGAAGCACTGGCAGATCTACCGCGGGTTCGACTTTGGTTTTTCCAAGCCGTTTTCGGTGGGGTGGTACGCCGCCGATGAAGAGGGGCGGCTCTACCGCATCAAGGAGCTGTACGGATGCACCGGCCGCCCCAACGAGGGGCTGCGCATCGACCCGGTGGAGCAGGCAAGGCGCATCCGGGAGGCCGAGCAGAACGATCCCGTGCTGCGGGGCAGGGTGATCCACGGCATTGCAGACCCGGCCATTTTTGATGAGAGCCGGGGCGAGAGCATCGCGGCCATGATGGAGCGCAGCCCGAATTTTCTGCACTGGATGCCCGGCGACCACACCCGCCTTGCCGGAAAGATGCAGTTCCACTACCGGCTCAGCTTTGACCCCGAAGGCAGGCCGATGTTTCAGGTGTTCAATACCTGCAAACATTTTATCCGCACCATTCCGAATCTGGTGTATGACGAGAGCAATGTGGAGGACATCGACACCCGGCAGGAGGATCACATCTATGATGAATGCCGCTATGTGCTGATGGAAAACCCCATCAGCCCGCCGGGACGCTGCGCCGCCCCGCCCATGCCGGATGACCCGCTGGATCTGCACAGGCGGGCAAGATTCTACAGGATTTAAAGGAGGCAAACAATGGACGATTTTCAGAACGAGGCTTTGCCGGTGGGCGAAGCGCAGGTGGCCGAAGCCACGCAGATCCTGCAGCGGTACAAGGCAGGCAAGGCGGCGCTGGACAAGCGCCTGGTAGAAAACGAACTGTGGTTCCGTATGGGGCACTGGAAAAATTACTCAAACCCCATGATGCCCGGCAAGAGCCAGCCTTCCAGCGGATGGCTGTTCAACAGTATCGCAAACAAGCACGCCGACGCTATGGACAACTACCCGGAACCCAATGTCCTGCCCCGCGCGGCAGACGATGAGGACACGGCAAGGGCGCTTTCCAGCGTGCTGCCGGTGGTGCTGGAACAGGCGGATTATGAACAGGTGTACAGCGACTGCTGGTGGCGCAAGCTCAAGCAGGGCACCGGGGTCACCGGCATCTTCTGGGACCCGCAGATGCGGGGCGGGCTGGGCGATATCGCCGTGCGCAGCATGAATCTGCTGATGCTCTACTGGGAGCCGGGCGTGGAGGATATCCAGTCTTCGCCAAACTTCTTCAGCCTGAGTCTGGAGGACACGGCGCAGCTGACCGCGCAGTATCCGCAGCTGGCAGGCTGCACCGCCGGTGTGCTGGATGTACCTCGGTATATCCACGAGGAAGGGCAGGATACCAGCACGAAAAGCGTGGTAGTGGACTGGTACTATAAGCGCCCGGATGAAAACGGACGCATGGTGCTGCACTACTGCAAGTTCTGCAACGGGGTGGTGCTGTATGCCAGCCAGAACGACCCGGCTCTGGCGCGGCGCGGCCTGTATGACCACGGGCAGTATCCCTTTGTGTTCGATGCGCTGTTCGTGGAGGAGGACAGCCCGGCAGGCTTCGGTTACATCGATGTGATGAAGGACTGTCAGACGGCCATCGACAAGATGAACCACGCCATGGACGAGAATGTTCTGCTGGCGGCCAAACAGCGGTATGTGCTCAGCGACACGGCAGGGGTCAACGAGGAAGAACTGGCCGATTTTTCGCGGGACATCGTGCATGTGGCGGGCAGGCTGAACGATGACAGCTTCCGTCCGCTGCAGACGGCCGGCCTGCAGGGCAACAGCCTGAGCTACCGCCAGAGCCGCATCGAAGAGCTGAAGGAGATCAGCGGCAACCGGGACATGACCCAGGGCGGCACCACGGGCGGCGTGACGGCTGCCAGCGCCATTGCCGCCCTGCAGGAGGCCGGCAGCAAGCTGAGCCGGGATATGCTCAAGAGCGCCTACCGCGCCTTTGCAAAGCAGTGCTACCTCATCATCGAGCTGATGCGCCAGTTCTACGACGAACAGCGGGTGTTCCGCATCGTGGGCGCAGACGGCGGAAACCAGTTCGTGCCCTTCTCGGCCGAAGCACTGCGCGCCGTGCCAGGCGGCAGTCTGGGCGGGGTGGAGCTGGGCAGCCGGGAACCCATCTTTGACATCGTGGTCAGCGCGGCCAAAAAGAGCACCTTCAGCCGCCTTTCCCAGAACGAGACGGCGAAGGAGTGCTATCAGCTGGGATTCTTCAACCCGCAGAACGCCGACGCCGCCCTTGCGGCGCTGGACATGATGGATTTTGAGGGCATCGAGAAGGTGCGCCAGCGGGTGCGGCAGAACGGCACTCTTGCCCGGCAGCTGGCCCAGATGCAGGATCAGATGGTGCGGATGGCAGCGGTCATTGAGATGCAGGGGCAGAACCCGGATTCCGGCGGGCTGACCCGCAGCGTGAGCAGCGCGTTCACGCAGACAGGCGGGAAAGCCGCCGGAACAAAGCTGGCCGGTCTGGGCAGCGCCCTGCCGGTGGCGGCTGCCGCCCGCGCAATGGATTTGAATTGAAAAGGAGGTGAGAACCATGATGAAAGTAATCTACAGCGAAATGGACACCCCGGCAGGCATCGGCTGCCGATTGGAAGCCGCCGGTCATGCAGGCTATGCGCCTGCCGGGCAGGACATTGTGTGCGCCGGTGCCAGCACCGTGATGCAGGGGCTGGTGTATCTGCTGGCAGGGGAGGAGACTGCCCGCAGCGAAGCGTTTGACGAGCCGGAAGGCCCGCGTCTGGCCGTGAGTGTGGAAGCGCCCTGCGAAGAGTGGGTGAAGGGCGCATTTGAACTGGCAAAAAGCTGTTTTGTGCTGTTGGCCGAGCGCTACCCGGAGAACGTCCGCTTTGCGGATGTGAGCCGCCGGGGCGAGCAGAGCATGATGGACCTGCAGCTGTTTGCAGCGGAGGCGACCGCCGCCTGCGGCGGAAACAGGGAGCCGAGGCTGGGGCAGCGGCCAGCAGAACACGAGTGCCGCTCAAGGCACGAAGTGGACGCTGGGAGCCGCAACCCGTGGGGAGCCTTTATGCTACAGCTCTTTGCAGAGGGAGAAGCCACTCCCCCGGCCCTGAGCCACGCACAGGCGCAGCAGGCGGTGGCATCCGGAACCATGCGGCCCGGCGAAGCACAGGCTGAGCCCGCAGCGCTTGCGGCTGTCCAGCCGGAAGAAGAGATTTCGGCTCCGGCACCGGCACCGGAGAGACCGGAACCGCGACCGGTGGTGCCGCCGCTGCCCACATTGGCCCGGAACGCGGTGCAGGGGCTGCACACCCGGTGGGCGGCTGAGGAAGCCGCGATGCGCCGCAGCGACCCGGGGTTCAGCCTTCAGGCCGAGCTGAAGAACCCGGAGATGCGCCGCCTGATGCAGCTGCCCGGGATGCGGGTACAGGATGCCTACCGTCTGGCGCATTACGACGACAACCTGCGCTCGGCTGCGCAGACGGTGGAACAGGGCGTGGTAGAGCGGATCCAGCAGCGTGCCGCACGGCCCACCGAAAACGGCATCCGCCCCGGCGGCGCGGCCACCGTCCGCCCGGATGTGGCCGGGATGACCCGCGCCCAGCGGGAAGCGCTGGAACGCCGCGTGCTCCATGGGGCACAGATCGAACTGTGATTTGAAAAAAGAAAGGAAACCGACTATGAACAAGAATTTTGACATCCAGATGTTCGCCGACAACCTGAACACCACCGCGACCATGTCGCAGGAGATGAAGACCTTCTACGAGAAGCGTCTCATCGATCAGGCAGAGCCGCGTCTGGTGCACGACCAGTTTGCGGACTACTACCCTGTGCCCCAGAACGGCGGCAAGACCATTGAGTTCCGCAAGTACGACAGCCTGCCCAAGGCATCCACTCCCCTGACCGAGGGCGTGACGCCGGACGGCCAGACCCTGAACGTGACCACCATCACCAGCGACCTGCACCAGTACGGCGGCTGGACCCCGCTGACCGATGTGCTGCAGATGACTGCCATCGACAACAATGTGGTGCAGGCCACCCGCGTGCTGGCAAGCCAGGCGGGCCGCACCATGGACAGCATCACCCGCGATGTGCTGGCAGGCGGCACAAATGTCATCTATGCGCCCAAGATCGGCACCGACGGCACCGAGACCGCCGTGGCCAGCCGCAAGGCGCTGGATAAGACCTGTACCCTGACCCCGAAGCTGTTCTTCCAGGCGGCGGCGCAGCTGGGCGCAATGAACGCCGACCCCATCGGCGACAGCTACATCGCCATCATCCACCCCTATGCCGCCTACGACCTCAAGACCTGCAAGGAGTTCATCGAGGTGCACAAGTACGCCGATCCGGAGACCATGTTCCGCGGCGAGATCGGCAAGCTGGGCAACATCCGCTTCATCGAGACCAGCGAGGCCAAGATCTGGAAGGATGCCACCTGCCCCACCGGCCTGGCGGTGTTCGGCACGCTGGTGCTGGGTGCCCATGCCTACGGCGTCACCGAGCTGGAAGGCGGCGGTCTGGAACACATCGTCAAGCAGCTGGGCTACGGCGATGACCCGCTGAACCAGCGCGCTTCCGTGGGCTGGAAGGGTATGCGTGCGGCGGAACGTCTGGTGGAGCAGTACATGGTGCGCATTGAGAGCGCTTCCAGCTATTCTGCAACCGCAGCGGCAAACTAAGGAGGTGCGGACGATGGCTGAAAAGAAAAATGTGCGCATCCGGCTGTTCAAGGACAACAGCCGCTACAAGGGCGACCTGTTCGTCAGCGTCAACGGCGTGAATTACAAGATCCGCCGCGGCGTGGAGGTGGAAGTGCCGCCCGAGGTGGCCGAAGTGCTGGAGCACAGCCAGATGCAGGACGAGCTGACCGCCGCCCGCATCGCGGCGGCAGAAAACGCGGCGCAGTAAGCACCGTACAGAACCGGTAAATGCAAAGTCCGGCCGGGAGCACCTGCCCGGCCGGGCTTTTCTGATAAAAAAGGAGTGTGAAGTTTATGACGGCAGGACAGGCGCTGGAACGCGCCGAAGAACTGCGCCCGGGCAGCCGCATTGCGCTGGCGACCCGGCAGGCGTGGCTGAAAGAAGCCGATGCCATGCTGCGGGAGAGGATCTTCCGCAACAGCAGCACCGACGCCTACGACGATGTGGGTGCAGATCTTGCGTGGGATGACGGCCTGCAGGACGAGGATATTCTGCTGGTGCCGGCCCCCTATGATGCGCTGTATCCGCATTATCTGTGCGCAATGACCGATGCGGCACTGGGCGAGACCGACCGGTACGCCGGGGAGCAGGCGCAGTACAACAGCCTTGTGGCGGATCTGGCGGCGTGGCTGCGGCGCAGCTACCCGCCCCGAAACGGGAGCCGGTGGAAGTGGTAAGGAGGGGAGAACGATGGTTCTGGCAAACAGGACAAAGCTGCCGAACAGCCGCAGCCTTGTGCGGGCGTTCGGCGGGCTGAACGAAACGTATTCCTGCTCAGAAGCGGAATACAGCGCAGGCGTGAACTTTTCGGCCCGGGATTTCCCGGCGCTGAGCACCCGCAAGCCCCGCCGGAAACTGCGGGAGCTGACCGGACTGAACGGGATGTATCATCTGAATGGCCTGCTGACCGTCTGTGGAAAAGACCTGCTCTACACCCCGGACGATGCAGGCGAACGACCTGTGACCTGTACCGACGTTGTGACCGATGGCAGAAAGGCTCTGGTGGGTCTTGGAACAAAGATCCTGATCTTCCCCGACAAGCTGTCCTTTGACACGGCAGACGGCTCGGTAAAGCCGCTGGGTGCGGTGTGGCAGGCCGAGGAGCAGAGCGTGCAGTTCGTACCCTGCGACGCTTCCGGCAAGACCTATAAGGCGGACAGCTGCGGCAGGAAAGAGCCGGAACAGCCCGAGGACGGACAAATCTTTTTGAAGGTCGAGGACGAAAAACACCCGTGGAGCAGCACCGGCACGCTGGAAGTGTACAGTTCGGCTTCCGGCAACTGGACAGCGGTGCCTCTGGAATACTGCCGCATCACGGCGGCGGGAGCCGAAAAGCAGTTTGCGCAGTGGGACACCGTGACGGTGCAGGGAACGGCGGCAAAGCAGGCCGGAATGTGGCAGGAACTGGACGGCGACCTTGTGGTCTATGATGTGCAGGAAAATGCCCTGCGGGTGCGTGTGACGCCGGAAGGAGATTTTTTCTATGGTAAACTGGCGCAGGGCGCGGACGGCGCGCAATGGACCAGCATGGACGGCAGGGAGACAAAGAACATCGCTGTGAGCGGGACGGTGCAGCTGGAACGCCGGGTGCCGGATCTGGATTTCGTGACCGAATGCGACAACCGGGTCTGGGGCTGCAGCAGCCGGGAAAATGTCATCTATGCCTGTAAGCTGGGCGACCCCACGAACTGGTTCAGCTACCGGGGCATCGCGGCCGACAGCTATGCGGTCACGGTGGGCAGCGACGGGGCATTTACCGGGGCGGCGACCTGCATGGGCTATGCGCTGTTCTTCAAGGAAAATACCCTGCACAAACTCTACGGCTCCAAGCCTTCGGATTTTCAGCTCACCTCCCTGCGCTGCAGGGGCGTGGCCAGAAATGCGGCCCGCAGCCTCTGCGTGCTGAACGAGACCCTCTATTATCTCTCGCCGGACGGGGTGATGGCGTGGGACGGCAGCATCCCGGCCAAGGTGTCCGGGGCTTTGGATGCCGGCCGTCTGGCGCATGTGCAGAGCGCCGTGGGCGGCGCACTGGACGGCAGGTATTATCTGCACATCTCCCGGGAGGGCGGCAGTCAGGCACGGCTGCTGGTGTACGACACGGAACGCGGCCTGTGGAGCGAAGAGGATGTCTGTTCCTACGAGATGGCCAGCACCGGCGGGCAGCTCTATCTCTGGGACGGGCAGGCGCTGTGGGCGGCAGACCCGGACCGGGAAGCCGACTGGCAGAGTACCGACGGCGTAGAGGAAAAAATCCATTTTGAGATGATCACCGGCGATATCGGCATGGACGGGGCAGAAGACCGGTATCTTTCCCGGTTGACCCTGCGGCTGGACGCCGGGTGCTGCAGCACGGTGGAAGTATCGGCCAGCTACGACGGCGGTGCATGGGAGACTGTGGGCAGTATCACTGCGCAGGCACAGCGGCGCAGCTGCGACCTGCCGTTCGTGCCCCGGCGGCACGGCACACTGCGGCTCCGCCTGCGGGGCACCGGGCAGATCACCCTGCGCAGCATGGCAAAGACGATGGCCGCCGCTAGGGGCGGCATCACAGGACAGGAGGGAACATCATGGCAAGCGTGATGGGCATCAATAAGATCGGCCTGCCGAAGCTCAGCGAGAATATGGATCCGGAAGACGCACGCGTCCTGCGCGGCTACCTGTACCAGATGCAGGAGCAGCTGCAGTATGTGCTGACCAATCTGGACACCGAGAACCTCTCGGATGAGCTGCGCGCAAAGCTGCAGAACCTGTAAAGAGAAAGGAACAGTTATGGCAAACAAAAAGAAAGAAGAGGAAGTGCTGGGCACCGTGCAGCCTGCGGTGCAGAGCAACTATTCGGCAGAGGGACTGAACAGCCGTCAGGACGTGGAAAACGCGCTGGCGAATGCCAGCTATCAGCCGGGTCAGACAGTGAACGATGCGGCGGCAGCGCTGAAGGAATGGCAGGCCAACCGCCCGAAAGATTATCAGAGCAACTATCAGGATAAGATCGATTCGCTGCTGGGGCAGCTGCTGCAGCGGCAGACCTTCCAGTACAGCTACACGCAGGATCCGCTCTACCGTCAGTATGAGCAGGCCTACCTGCAGAATGCTCACAACGCCAGCGCGGATGCAGCGGCACAGGCGGCGGCGCTCACCGGCGGATACGGCTCCAGCTATGCCACCAGTGCGGCGCAGCAGGCATACCAGCAGCAGATCGGCGCGCTGAACAGCGCCATCCCTACCCTGTACAGTCTGGCGCTGGATACCTACGAAAGCGGCGGCAACGAGCTGGTGAGCCAGCTGGATCAGCTGACAGGCAGCGAGCAGGATGCGCAGAACCTTTACAACAATCAGCTGGCCGACTATTACACCCAGCTGAAACAGAAGGGCAGTGACTACAACAACGCCTATGCGCAGGACTACGGCCAGTATCAGGACTATCTGAACCAGCTGGGTACCCTGCATGATTACTACAGCGCGCAGGAACAGCAGCAGGCTGCCCGGCGTCAGCAGGCGTTCAACAATGTGATGACCGTACTGGGTGTACTTGGCGATGCGGTGCAGATCGTTCTCAGTGGCACAACGGGTCTGGGCTCCATGCTTGGCGGACTGCTGAACACGGGATACAATATCTATTCCGGCAACCGCCAGTATGAGGCTGACCGCGCCGATACCCAGTGGAGCCAGCAGCTTCAGGAAAAGCAGTATGCGGACAGTCTGAAGCAGCAGCGCTACGAAAACGAAGCCAGCGAGCGGGAATATCAGGATAAGCTCAATCAGCAGAAATTCAACAATGACGTTACCAGCCAGAAGCTGAATATTGCACTGGGCGAGTGGAACCTGAAAAAATCCAATGCGGCTCAGAAGGCAAGCCAGGCTGGCAGCAAGGCAGCTGCGGCTGGCACTTCCGGTGCTGCGGGCGGTTCGTCCGGCAGTGCGAAATCCGGCAGCACCGGCCAGACGAGCGGTGCAGGCACGAATGTGAGCGGCACGCAGAAAGCCGCCGTGCCATACACGGCGATGCTGATGCGCAGTCAGGGAAAGAGCGACAGCAGCATCACCAGTGCCCTGCGGAAGGAAGGCTACACCAGTGCACAGATCGCGCAGATCCTGAAACAGATGAAGTAACGGAAAAGGCCCTTGTCCTGCTGCGGGACAAGGGCCTTGATGTTTATGGTAAATTGGGTTCGAGTCCCACTGGGCTGTTGGTTGCTCTGCCGCTGATGCGCCAGAGCCGCCTTGTTCGAGTCCCACTGGGCACCCCGCCAAATAAAAAATCCGCCGATGCAAAGCATCAGCGGATTTTTTGGTGGGGTGCCCAGTGGGACTCGAACCCACGGTCTCCAGATCCACAATCTGGCGCGTTAACCGACTACGCTATGGGCACCACATAGATGCGCCCGAAGGGACTCGAACCCCCGGCCCACTGCTTAGAAGGCAGTTGCTCTATCCACCTGAGCTACGGGCGCACGTTGTTATCCCATTGGGTTCCTTTATGGCGGCAACCGTTTGTCGGAACGGGCTGCGAGAAGTATAATACCATAAGGCCCCGGTTCTGTCAAGGAAAAAATCGTATTTTTTCAAATTCTTTTTTGTGAAAAAGAAAAATAACGAAGATACGCTCTCTTACAAAAGCCACATTCCGGCGGCACCCAGCACAAACCCCAGTGCGGCACCAAAAATAACATCCCGCACATGGTGCACGCCGGTGAGAACACGCCCGATGCAGATCAGCATGGTAATGCCCACCATCACCCAGCCGACCACAGGATAAAAGTACATCCATACCATAGCCAGCACGGCGGCGCTCAGCGCATGACGGGAGGGAAAGGAGTGTCCCCGGGTCTCCTTGTGCACCAGCGGTTCAAAGCCGGGCTGCTCGTAGGGGCGGAGGCGGTTGAGCCGGTCCCGCAGAAGGGTGCCGCCCCAGAAGGTAAGCCCCGGCACAAAGATCGAGCGGACGATGTCCATGGAAAAATCCAGTGCAGCGTCTTTCCTTACCGGAAACAGGCGGAAAAACCGCACGTTCAGCAAAATCAGAAGCACGGGGTAGCAGAGAAACGGCACCAGCGGGAGCCAGCGGTCCAGCGCTACCACGCACCGTTTTGCGGCGGGGTGGGCGTCCAGCCAGCTGCGCAAAGGTTGATAGGATTCAGCGGTCAAAAAGATCCCTCCGCTTTTCTACATCAGATTCAGAAACAGGTGTCCAGATAATTTTCCACATCGAACAGCTCCGGGGTGGAGTCCTTGCGCAGGTAGAGCGGGTGATGCGGATGCCCCTTTTTACTGCGCTTGCCAAAAGTGACCCACGGGATATTTTTCTCCCGCGTCAGGGCCACCATCTCCCGCATCAGGCCGGGCAGGTAATCACGCTTTTCGATCAGGGTGCCCCAGGCAGCCCACATGGTGGGCTCGGTCTCAGCCAGAACAGCTTTCAGCCAGCGGAGATTCTCGTCGCAGAGGGCGCGGTCCGGGATGCGGTCCATGTCGTTGGGGTCCGTGGCACGCTGAGGATACACGTTGAACATGATCCAGCTGTCAAAGCCGTTGGCGGCGGCAAGACGCTCCACGCTTTTCAGGGTGGGGTCCAGTGCGCCGGGCTGGGCGGTGCTGGGGTTGATGCCGATACACACCAACGGGTGTTTGCCCACACGGCCCAGAACAAAACGGTAAGGCTGATAGGTGTGCGGTTCGTAATACCAGATGCCGCCGGGGTATTCGCCGGCTTCCAGAAGGGGCAGGGATTCGGTTTGCATGGTCTATGGCTCCGTTCGTCAGTTTGTTGTTTCTATCGTACCTGAATTTACGGGATAAATCAACTCTTTTTCTATGAAAAACCTCCCATAAGCCGGAATTTCATGGTATACTGAGAGCTGTACGATACAGCGGGGATGCACCCTGCACTGGGTCTTACGAAAAAAGGAGTCATTATGCTGGAAGATTACAAGAGCGCGTTGAAAGCAGGCCAGCGCGCTTACCGCGCCTGTGTGGCGCGCGGGCAGTCGCCGTATCTGTCGGTGCTGGACGATATCCTCGTCAACGTCAACATTGTGGCGCAGGAGCCGCTTGGACTGGTGGAGATCCCGGCAGAGAGCATCGTCGGCACCAAGACCAGCGGGCGGCACACGGCCTTTGCGCCCAACTTTATGCCGCTGCTGGAGCCGGACACCGAGTTTGCGGCCAAGTGGTCCAACCTGTGCGACGCTCATCTGGAAGAGGGCATCCACACGCCGATCATTGCGTATGAGTTCCTGAACAAGTTCTATGTGCAGGAGGGCAACAAGCGCGTCTCGGTGCTCAAGTATTACGAAGCGGTCAAGATCGCGGGAACAGTTACCCGGCTCATCCCTGAGCGCAACGACAGCCTGGAAAACCGGATCTATTATGAATTTCTGGATTTCTATAAGCTCTCCAAGGTCAATTATGTCCATTTTTCCAAGCTGGGCAGCTATGCAAAATTGCAGACGCTGGTGTGCAAGGCGTCGGGCGAGAGCTGGAGCGACGATGACCGGCTGAATTTTGCAGCCTTCTATACCATGTTCGGCCAGCAGTTCACCGCCATGGGCGGCGAAAAACTGGGCCTGACTGCGGGCGATGCACTGCTGGTGTATCTGTCGGTCTACCGCTACTCGGACGCCTGCGATGCGACGCCCAGTCAGGTGAAAGCGAACCTTGAAAAGCTCTGGAACGAGGTCAAGGTGCTCATTGAGCCGCAGGCCGTGGAGCTTTCGTTGGAGCCGAAGCAGGGGCCGGGCGAACCGCTGCTTTCCAAACTGAATATCTTTACAAAGCCCAGCGAACTACGGGTGGTGTTCCTGCACGAACACAACGCGCAGAACAGCGCATGGGTGCGCGCCCATGACCGCGGACGTGAAGCACTGGCAAAGGCGTTCCCGGACCGGGTATTCATTACCTGCCGGGAGAACATTGAACCGGAAGTGGACGCCGAGCAGGTGCTGGAAGAGGTGGCGCACGATAATGCCGATGTGGTGTTTACCACCAGTGCCCGGATGCATACCGCTTGCCTGAAGGTGGCGGCGCAGCACCCGCACACCCGTATCCTGAACTGTTCGCTGAATGCACCGCACCCGCTGGTGCGCACCTACTACCCGCGCACTTATGAGGTGACCTATTTGCTGGGCATTCTTGCCGGTGTGCTGGCAAAGACCGAGCGGGTGGGCTATGTGGCGGCGAACCCGGTCTACGGCATTCCGGCAGCAGTAAACGCCTTTGCGCAGGGCCTACGGACGGTGCGCCCGGACGCAAAGATCGTGCTGCGCTGGGCCTGCCTGCAGGACCCGGCCCATCCGCTGGATTTCTCCGACCGGCCGGATGTGGACATTTTCTATGCACGCGATAACCGTGAGCCGGCCGGGACCCACCGGGATTACGGCCTGTGCCGCCGCCTGCCGGACGGCACTCTGAAGCCGCTGGGCCTGCCCGCATGGCGGTGGGATACCTTCTATGTGGAGATCATCCGCTCTATCTTCGACGGCGCATGGGACAGCAGCGCTTCCGGGGCGCGGGCGGTGAATTATTGGTGGGGCATGCGCAGCGGCGCAGAAGAGATCGTGTACGATCCTTCGCTCCCGGCGGGAACACTGCAGCTGCTGGACCTGATGGAAAAGCTGCTCAGCGAGGATGATCTGCGGATCTTTCCGGAGGACGTCTATGCGCAGGGCCACGAGCTGCATTCTCCGGCAGCAGCGTCCTACAGCCCCAAGGAGCTGATGGAGATGGATTGGCTGGACGAATGCGTGGAAGGCGCTTTGCCCCATTATGATGAGCTGGACGTCAAAACCCATACCCTGATGGCGATCAATGGTCTGGACAATCTGAAAGGCCTCACGAAATAATACCGGCGAAAGCCGGGAGAACGGAGCGAACCTGACGTGAAAATTCTTGCAATTTCGGATGTCCCCTCCAAGGCTTTGTGGGATTACGGCACACGGGAACATCTGGAAGGAATCGACCTGATCCTTTCCTGCGGGGACCTGCCCCAGAAATATCTGGAGTACCTCACAAACTTTACAGCGGCCCCGATCCTGTACGTCCATGGCAACCACGACGGGAGCTACCGCAACAACGAACCCGGCGGCTGCATCTGTGTGGATGATGATGTGTATGTATGGAAGGGCCTGCGTATCATGGGTCTGGGCGGAAGCATCCGATACAATATGAAAGAGGACAGCTTTCAGTATACAGAAAAAGAGATGCGCCGCCGTGTGAGGAAGCTGCGGGGCAAAGCCCATCAGGCGGGCGGCATTGACCTGTTGCTGACCCATTCGCCGGCGGCGGGGCTGAACGATAACACAGACCACGCCCACAAGGGCTTTGAATGCTTCAATGAGCTGATGGACGAATATCAGCCGCAGTGGTTCGTCCACGGCCATGTGCACCTGAACTACGATGCAAAACTGCCCCGGGTGTGCACCCGCGGCAAGACCACCGTCATCAATGCGACCGAGCGGTATGTGTTCGAGATCCCGGACCCGGACCCGAACCTTTTGCACCGGTCGTTCTGGAAGAAATGGCTGGAAGGCTGGAACTGAAACTCAAGCGGAAAATGAAAGGCCCTCCCGGCGGAATGCACTCTGCCGGGAGGGCCTTTTACTCATAAAATGGAGCCTGTGTGAGAACGGACGTTCTGTGCCCGGCCGGGTGCGTGCCAGGCAGGCACAGAACAGAGAAATGATCTGAAAAATTACAGCTCGAGTTTGCCGGAAACCTTATTGATCACATAATAAGCGGCTTCTTCTTCCGGCTTGACATAGACCTTGCAGGACTGCACGCCGACCTTGTGAGTCAAGCGGTAGTCGGCCTTGGCGCGGTCGATGATGTCCGTGATGTTATACTGCTTGCTGCCGAACTCCACATAGAGTTCCGGGGCCAGCGGGGGACGGCCGCGGCGGGCAGGAGCTTTTGCCGCCTTGCGGGTCTTGGTCTCTTTGGTCTCTGCGGGGGCCTCCACGGCGGGAGCTGCCGCAGAGGTCTTTTTCTTTTCGGGCATGGTTCAAACCCTCCTTCAAAATCAATGCTGTGCAACGCATGATGCACAAAACGGCTCCACAAAAGTCCGATTAAGTATATAATAGTTTTTTGCAAAACATTTGTAAAGACTTTTTTCGAAAAAACTTTCGGAAGCTGGTCATAAATTGCGGAATAAACAGCCGGAAAACTCTGCCGGAGTGCAAAAGGCATTCTTTTTGTGGAGCCTACGGCAAAAAACGGCGGCGGCAGGCGGGAGAATGAAGGCGGTGCAAAGACAAATCCCGGAAGAAAAACGCGGCTTTCCAAAGGCCGGATTTACTCGCCGCAAAGCTCTTCTGCCCGCTGCACGACCGGCAGCAGAAGCGCTTCGTCCCAGTCCTCGGCAAGGGTGAACAGTACCTGATAAACAGCGGTCTGCCGGTCGCCGGAAGGGTGCTGCTGCGCCAGCCGGATGGCGGCGGCAAGCATCCGCAGTTTGAGCGTGCGGACGGCCTGCGGCGCGTTCCACAGCCGCGTAAGGTCGTAGTCGGTGGTATTGCCGCAGGGCATGGCGCAGGTAGCACAGTTGGGGGCAACACGGTGTTTTTCGGTGCGGACGATGGTAAGCATCCGCTGCAGTTTTTCTTCCGGGACATCCGGCTGTGCCAGCAGGCGCAGACCTGCGTTCAGCACTTCGTCGGTGTCATCGGTTTTCGGTTCGCTGGTGGTGGCGCGGGCAAGGCCGACGAGCGCACCGAGAAGCTCGTCCCTCACCCGCTCAGCAGACGTCACAGGGGCTTTGAAAAGTTCGGTCATGAGTTTTCCTTTCTGGATGCAGACGGCCCGGAAAAGGCCGCAGAATTTCTGCTGTGAGTATAACCGATTTGAAGCTGATTTACAAGGAAAATCAGATCGTAGGGAACGCATTCATGCGTTCCGCAAGCCGACAGGAAACACAACGCCGGAACGGGCAAGCCCGTTCCCTGCAATGTGCTCAGTTGCCGATTGCGGCAGTGATGGAATATGCACAAAGGGACGCTTGCACAGATCCCGTACAAGCGTCCCTTGTCGTTTCAAATGAAAAATCAAACCAGCTCCGGTACAGCCTTTGCCAGCATTTCTGCCAGCTGTGCATGGCCGTTGCGGGTGAGGTGCATGAAGTCCACCTGATTGAACTCGCAGTCCTTTGCGTCGAGAAAGTGCACGCCCTGCCGCTCGCAGATGATGCGGAACTGTTCGGCCACACCGGCAGATTTCTCCACGCAGCCTGCGCCCATGACGGCATCATGGAACCCGGCCCCGATGGGCGGGGGAGCCACCACCAGAATGTTGGGCGTTTTGCCGCCCCAGCAATCCACGCTCTTGGCCTTGAGGATCAGCCGTTCCATACCGGCAGCGATGCAGGCCGCGTTGGCGTTAAAACGCTCTTTCACGTCGTTGGTGCCCAGCATGATGATGAGCAGGTCGATGACCTCGTGGCTCTTGAGCAGAGAATAGATCACGCTCAGCGCGTCCATAGATTCATGGATGGGGTCCACAAAAACGGTCGTCCGGCCGGAAAGGCCTTCTTCCGTGACAAGATATTTGTCGCCCAGTGCGGCCTGTAAACGGCAGGTCCAGCGCTCGTCCTCGTTGAAGCGGATGCCGCGGTCGGCGCAGTCATTGGGGTCGGCGCAATAGCCGTGGGTGTTGGAATCACCCAGACAGAGAATGTGTGTTTTCATGCAAGATCACTCCTTTTTCATCGTCTGGCGGAAGTAATACACCGCGCCCACCATGCCGGCGTCGTTGTGCAGCTGCGCCGCGCGGATCTCCAGCCCTTCGGCAAAGGCAGGCATGACCGAAGCCTTTACCTTGGCGGCAATGGGGTCGATGAGCAGTTTCTGCTGGGCGGACACGCCGCCGCCGATGAGGATGAGCTGCGGGTTGAAGATGTGCACCATACCGGCAAGCCCCTGTGCGATCTCGTCGGTCCATGCGTCCAGCAGGGCCAGAACGGTTTCGTTGCCCGCCTCGGCTGCGGCGAAGATAGTGCGGCCGTCGGTCCAGTCCGGGTCCTTCTCCTTTGCAGCGCGCACCAGAGCTGTGGTGGCGGCGTAGCGCTCCCAGCAGCCTTTTGCGCCGCAGGTGCAGTCCACGCCGTCCAGTGCGTGGGTGCGGTAGTGGCCCAGCTCGCCGCCAAGGCCGCGGGCACCTTCCAGCAGGCGGCCGCCTGTGAGGATGCCGCCGCCCACGCCGGTGCCCAGCGTCACGCCGATGACGTCGGTGTAGCCCTTTGCGCCGCCGACCCATACTTCGCCCAGCGTCATGCAGTTGGCGTCGTTAGCCACCGTGACAGGCAGACCGAAGGCCTTTTCCAGCTCCGCCTTGATGGGTGCGCCGATATAATTAGGCAGGTTGCCGCAGGTGCCGGCCACGATGCCCTTGCGGCTGTCGATCTGGCCGGTGGCGGACACGCCGATGCCCGCAAGGCTTGCCGCCGAGATGTTCTGCGCGGCAAGGAAGGCCTGTGCAGCTTTGAGCACGGTGGTCAGGATGGGGGTCTGGTAGCCGTCGAAGCTGACGCTTTCCTCGGCTTTTGCCAGCACGATGCCGGTCTCGTCCACGATGCCCAGCTTGACGGCGGTGCCGCCGATATCAATGCCAAAATAGTGTTTCATAGCAGGCACTCCCCTGTATTATTTCTTTGCGGCGTTGATTGCACCGGTAAAGCGTGCAGTGATCTCTGCCGGGCGGGTGATGGCACCGCCCACCACCAGCGCAAAGGCACCGGCTTCCAGTGCCTTGACGGCCTGCTCCGGGTAGTGGATGTGGCCCTCGGCAATGATCTTGGCCGGGCACTCGGTGGCCAGCTTGTGCACAAACTCAAAGTCGATGTCGTTGATGCCCTCGGTCTCGGGGGTGTAGCCGCGCATGGTGGTGCCCACAAAGTCGGCACCGGCCTCGGCGCAGAGCATGGCGTTCTCAAAATTGTCACAGTCGGCCATCAGAAGCTGGTCCGGGTACTTTGCCTTGATGGCACGGATAAACTGCGCGGAGGTGGAGCCGTCCGGGCGCAGGGCACCGGTGCCCTGCACGGCAAGGATGTCTACCCCGCAGGCCACCAGCTCGTCCACTTCCTTCATGGTGACGGTAATGTACATGGGCGTGCCGGGGTAATCCTTTTTGATGATACCGATGACCGGCAGGTCCACCACCTGCTTGATCTGGGTGATATCCCGCACGGTGTTGGCGCGGATGCCCACAGCACCGCTCATGGCGGCAGCCTTGGCCATCAGCGGCATCACGCCGCCCTCCTTGGTGTACAGGGGTTCGGTCTCCAGTGCCTGACAGGACACGATCAGACCGCCCTTGATCTGAGCAAACAGCTTTTCCTTATCCATTTTTCAGCCCTCCATTCTGATTTTGACAACTGCCTTGCGCACGCCCACACAGCCGTGCTGCACAAGGCCGGGTTTGTGTAATTCGGTAGGGAAGAACAGCACGAACCGTCCCTCGCCCAGTGCGCCGGTGACCACGCTGGCGCTGTTCTGGAACCCGCAGTCCACCGTGTAATCGCCGATCTCCATGCCGGGATTCGTGGTAAAGCCCCAGCCCTCACTGCCGGTAATGTCTACCTGCAGGTCGGCGTAGAGTTTGTGGTATTCCGGGTGGTAGCCGTTGTCCGGGTGGAGGGTGGCGTCCATCACGTTGATGAACACCTCGTCGCCGTTCACCTCGGTGCGGCCGTCCGGCAGAGCCGAAAGGTCGTGGGCGAGCAGGTAATCAATGGCGATATCCAGATTGGGATGCAACCCTTTGTACCGCCCCAGATGTTCCAGAGTGTCGCAGATCATTTGCGTTTTCCTCCATGCGAAAAAGCGCCCGCCTCCCCTCTGAAAAGAGACGGAGAGGGGGCGCTCTTCAATTGTAACGTGTTTTTACAGCTTTGCAATGGCTGCTTCGATCATGGCCTGTGCTTCGGCAATGATCGGCTCGTCTTCGGGGATCAGGCCGGGCATCGGGTCGCGCACGCCGCCCAGTTCCAGGCCGTACATCCGGCGCAGGATTTCCTTCTGTACGGCGTACAGGTTGCCGTGGGCTTCGCACATCTTGTAGATGATGCGGTCAGCGTCGTACTGGATGGCCTGGGCTTCTTTGATCTCGCCCTTGTTGATGTGATCGTTCATGGCCAGATACAGCTCGGGCATGACGGCGTAGGTGCCACCGATGCCGCCGTCAGCGCCGATGACGCGGCCGGAAACAAACTGCTCGTCCGGGCCGTTGAACACCACAAAGCCGCCCTCGCCGCGGGCTGCGATGCCGGCATCCTTGAACATCTGGATGTCCTGCGTGGGCATGGAGCTGTTCTTGACGGCGATCACGTTGGGGTTCTTGAGCATCTCCTTCAGCAGGCTCATGGTCAGGCCGGTGCCGGCCAGCTGGGGGATGTTGTAGATGACGAACTCGGTGTTGGGAGCCGCAGCGGACATATCATTCCAGTACTTGGCGATAGCGTACTCCGGCAGGTGGAAGTAGATGGGCGGGATGGATGCGATGGCGTCCACACCCACGCTCTCGGCATGACGTGCCAGCTCCACGCTGTCGGCAGTGTTGTTGCAGCCGACGTGGGCGATGACGGTCAGCTTGCCTTTGGCTTCGCTCATGACGGCTTCCAGCACGGTCTTGCGCTCATCCACATGCTGGTAGATGCACTCGCCGGAGGAGCCGCCCACATACACGCCCTTGACGCCTTTGGCGACGAGGTGGCGGGTGAGGGCCTTGACGCCCTCCACCGAGATGTTGCCCTCTGCGTCGTAGCAGGCGTAGAAAGCAGGAATGACGCCCTGGTATTTGGTGATGTCTTTCATGATTTCTTCTCCTTCTGTAAAATGTTGTTATCCTTTCACAGCACCCATTGCGATGCCCTTGGTGAAGTACTTCTGGAAGATGAGGAAGATGATGA
>ERZ837487.1877-NODE-1877-length-23466-cov-18.887446_pt1 | contig 23466 bp, 17 predicted proteins | sample MGYA00519911_ERZ837487 | MGnify/ENA primary metagenome ERZ837487 (study PRJEB31850, sample SAMEA3708818) | human gut metagenome | biome: human gut; feature: human-associated habitat; material: faeces | place: China | collected 2014 ... | reverse complement strand
CCGACTACGCCCCCACCGCCGATGCCTTCCAGCAGGAGAGCCAGAAGCGCATCCGCGAGCTGTATATGTACGATGTGCTCCGCGCCGACCGCTGCATCTCCGCCAACAGCATCGAGGCCCGCGTGCCCTTCGGCGATCTGGATTTTGTCCGCTACGTTATGGCCATCGACCCGGAAAAGAAGCTGAACAGCTACGGCAAGGGCAAATACCTGCTGCGCAAGGCCTTTGAGGGCGACTGGCTGCCGCCGGAGATCCTCTGGCGCGAAAAGGCCGCCTTCTCGGATGCCGTGGGCCACAGCATGGTGGACGACATTAAGGAGTATGCCGAAAGCCTTTACACCGACGAAGAGTTCCAGCTGCGCCGGGCAAACTACTCGGCACACTGCATGCCGTTCACCAAGGAAAGCCTGTTCTACCGCGAGATCTTCGAAAAATACTACCATGACCAGAGCCGCACCATCGTGGACTTTTGGATGCCCAACAAGGCATGGCCGGGCTGTAACGTCAATGACCCGTCTGCCCGCGTGCTGGCAAACTACGGTGCTTCCGGTGTGTAACTGATTTTTGCCATCCTGTCCCTTCATAAGAACAAGCCCGCTGTGCATTTTTCACACAGCGGGCTTGTTTTGTTTATGACGATTCTGGTGTCGGTACGTGAACCTTTACATCCTGATCTTCTGCGCAGCTCTTGCGATGGATGCCAGCAGGGTCACAAGGCGCTTTTCGTCCACTTGATCGCAGTAGCTGGTAAAGGTGTAGTAACAGCCCTGCACGCAGAACGAAAGCACGATGCGCCGTACAACGTCCGTGTCGAAACTCGGGTCGCCCTCCGAGATACACCTGGCAATGGCCTGTTCCACCCGATTGATGAACAACCCCTGCCGGGAACCGGAGAACAGGGTATTGATCTCGCTTTGGTGCGCAGTGAACGCGCGGAACAGCTCCCTTGTCAGCCACTCGGTGCGCTCGCTCACATCACTGGCAGTCAGCTGCGGCAGGCTTTCCACCACCACCTCCACCATTTCGTCCTCCATGGCGTTGGCCAGCGCATAGATATCCTGATAATGCGCGTAAAAGGTCGATTTGTTGATACAGGCCCGGTCGCACAGCTCCTTGACCTTGATCTTTTCCAGCGGTTTGCCCGCCCGCAGCTCCATATAAGCCTGCTTGATGGCGCGCTCGGTTTTTTCAATGCGGATGTCCAGAAGACCCACCTCTTTTGCTTTTTCGTCGATTATCCAACCATTTTCCGGTTTTGTGGATAGACAAGCCCCACAGCGTTTTTTATACTGAATTTACAGGCGTTCTTACTCCTTGCGGTACAGGATGCCCTTTTCATCCAGCGCTTTTTTGATGCGCTGAAAGGTTCCTGCATCCGGGCAGTGCAGCGTGTGCAGATGCACACCGCCGGTCATGCGGCTCAAAAGACATTCCGGGGTATCCTTGGCCTGCCGGATAAAGTTATCCACATCGTAGCGGCTGGCAATGTTCAGGTTACCGCACAGTTCGCCGTACAGGCTGTTCTCCACGGTCACGTCCACGACCACACCGCCCTGATCCACCACCGTGTACAGCTCGGTGCGCATCTCGTCCTCGGTGCTGTGCACACAGGCCAGAATACCGGTAAAGCCTTTTTCCGCCGGGTGCAGCTGGTAGCCCCGGGGTGTAGCGTCGATTTGAGCGCCGCCGGCTCGCAGCAGGGCGACATCTCCCACCACGATCTGGCGCGAGACCCCCAGCTGACCGGCCAGTGCACTGGCGCTGACCGGGGCTTTGGCTGCGCTGAGTTTTTCCAGAATGGATTCTCTGCGCTGGGCTGCATTCATAGGCTTCAGGCTTCCTTTCTGCGTTCCGACGTTTTCCTTATTGTAGCAAAAGACGGCGATTTGTGCAAGAAGCCATTACTCCAGCCGGAGGATCGTTGCATAGTTGGAGGGCAGCTGCGCCTTCATGCGGCCCCACTCGATGCTGGTCAGGACAGGCTGAGCGCCCACGGTATCGGCCAGCAGATCCTTTGCCGCCGAGGCCTCCACCGGCAGCTGGAACTCCAGCTGTGCCGGGCTGTCGCCGTTGTTCAGCACAATGACCGAGGCCTTGCCGTCCAGCACCCGGGCAAAGGCATAGCACTGGGTGGTGAGCTGCAGCTCCTTCACCTCGCCCCAGGTCAGCTCCGGCAGTTCTGCCTTGAGTTTGCCCAAAGCGGCGTACACGCTGGTGACCGGGTTGGTCGTTTCGGCATCCTTGAAATCGTCCAGTTCCAGACAGGGGCGCAGGGGCCAGTCACTGCCCCACTCCTTTTTGCCTTCGATCCCGAACTCCGAACCATAATAGATGGACGGAATGCCCCAAAGGGTATATACTAGAATGGCAATGTGCCGGATGTGCTCCCGGTTGCGCAGCTTGTTGGGCAGGCGCTCCACATCGTGGTTGTCCGAGAAGAGATAGAGCCGGGTGTCGTGGCACAGCCCCTGCAGGCGGCGCATGGTGTGGGCGATCTCAAAATAATTGTGGTCGTTGTGGCCGCTCCACAGGCCCTTGTGCAGTTCGTAGTTGGTCACCGAATGGAGCATTTCGGGGTTGGCCCAGCGGCTGTAGTCGCCGTGGATCACCTCACCCATGAGCCAGAACTCGGGTTTGATCTCGTTGGCCAGACGGCGCAGCCCGCGCATGAAGTCGAAATCCAGCACATCGGCTGCGTCCAGACGGATGCCGTCGATGTCAAACTCGTCCACCCAGAAGCGGATGGTGTCGAAGTGATAGTTCTGCACCTCCGGGTTGCGCTGGTTCAGCTTGACCAGCAGATTGAAGCCGCCCCAGTTTCCGTAGGAAAAACCGTCGTTGTACTCGTTGTTGCCCCAGAAGTTCACATCGCAGAACCAGTCCTTGTAGCGGGCGTTCTCGCGGTGCTCCTTCAGCTCCTGAAACGCGAAGAAATCCCGGCCCACATGGTTGAACACGCCGTCCACGATGACCTTCTGGCCGCGGGCGTGGCAGTTGGCCACGAACTGCCGGAACTCCTCGTTGGTGCCGAGACGGCGGTCCACCCGGCGGTAGTCGATGGTGTCGTAGCCGTGGGAGCCGCTTTCAAACAGCGGGCCGATATAGATGGCGGTGCAACCGATGTCTGCCGCATGGGCCGCCCAGTCGTTCAGTTTTTGGAATGCACCCGGAGTGGGCTGGCCGTCATTCTCATGTGCGCAGCCGCACAGCCCCAGAGGATAGATGTGATAGAATACCGCGTTGTCATACCAAGCCATTGTTGAATACCGCTCCCTCTTTGCAAATAATCTCCTGCCGCCGTTCGGTCAGCGGCAGGATTAGTATAACACAAAATCTGACAAATATGTGAATTTTTACCGATTTTTGTCAAGAATCGCCAAGAATACCGGCCACAGCGCCCGGTTCCATCTCGATTTCATTGGATAATTTGCCCAATCCCGGTGCCCTGCGCGCCGGATATCATAGAACGTAAGGAGATCTTTGCATGAATTACCCCGCCATTCCCCGTGAGTTTTTCCAAGGCGAATGTTTCGATGCCTACCGCATCCTCGGCGCGCACCCCTGCACCGCCGATGGTGCCGAAGGCTGGCGTTTTGCGGTCTGGGCGCCCGGCGCCACCGCCGTCGAGGTCTGCGGCGGCTTTGACGGCTGGGAAGCAGGCGTGCCCATGGAGCGCGCCGACACCGGCGTATGGAGCGCCTTTATCCACGGCCTTGCGGAAGGCGAGCTTTACAAATACCGGGTGCACGGTGCCGACGGCAGCGTTGTGATGCGCAGCGACCCCTACGCCTTTTCCACCGAACTGCGTCCCGGCACGGCCAGCCGTCTGGCGAAGCTGGACTTTCACTTTGACGACCGCGCATGGATGGAGCGCCGCGACAAATGCCGCAACCGCCCAATGAACATCTACGAGATGCACGCCGGCAGCTGGAAACACCGCCCCGGCAGCACCCAGCCCGACGGCTCGGATGGCTGGTACAACTACGAAGAGCTTGCCAAAGAGCTGATTCCATGGCTGTTGGAGCATCACTTTACCCATGTGGAACTTCTGCCGCTGGCCGAGCACCCCTTTGACGGCAGCTGGGGTTACCAGACCACCGGATATTTCTCGGTCACCAGCCGCTACGGCTCTCCCGCCCAGTTCGCCGCATTCGTAAACGCCTGCCACCGCATGGGCATCGGCGTCATTATGGACTTTGTACCGGTACATTTTGCGGCCAACGCCGACGCTCTGGCAAAATTCGACGGCACCCATCTGTACGAGTACGACAGCGACGTGGGCCAGAGCGAGTGGGGCACCTGCAACTTCAACTACTACCGCCGGGAGGTGTGCAGCTTCCTGAACAGCGCCGCCGCCATGTGGATGGATGTGTACCACTGCGACGGCATCCGCATGGACGCCATCTCCCGTGCGCTGTACTGGCAGGGTGACCCGAACCGCGGCGTCAACGAGGGCGCGGTGAACTTTCTGCGCAGCCTGAACCACGGCCTGAACAAGCGTTGGCCTACCGGTATCTACATGGCCGAGGATTCCACCAACTTCCTCAAGGTCACCGCTCCCACCCGCTACGACGGCGTGGGCTTCGACTACAAGTGGGACATGGGCTGGATGCACGACACGCTGGACTATTTTGCCACCCCCTTCGGGGAGCGTCCGAATGCTTACGGCAAGATCGTGTTCAGTATGCACTACTTCTACAACGAGCTGTATCTGCTGGCGCTGAGCCACGACGAGGTGGTGCACGGCAAAAAGACCATCATCGATAAGCTGTGGGGCACCTACGCGGAAAAATGCGCCCAGCTGCGCACCCTCTATTTCTATATGTACATGCATCCGGGCAAAAAACTGAATTTTATGGGCAACGAGCTGGCACACTTCCGGGAGTGGGACGAAAAGCGGGAGCTGGACTGGAGCTTGCTGGAATACCCCTTCCACGATGCGTTCCAGAAATATTTTGCCCACCTGAGCCGTGTGTATTCCACCGAACCTGCCCTGTATGACGGAGAGTACAACCCGGACTGCTTTGAGTGGGTGGCCAGCGAAAGCTGCGCCGAGGGCGTGTACGCATGGCTGCGCAAGGGGCGCGGGCAGACGATGCTCTGCGTAATGAACACGCAGGACCACGCACACAAAAAGTTCCCGCTCTACCTCAAGTTCCCCTGCTCTGCGGAGCTGGTGCTGGACACCGAGGCTGCCGAGTGGGGCGGTGCCCACAAGGGCCGCCGCAAGCTGCACTTCCACACCACCGACGGCGGCGTGTACGGACGGGACTACACCCTTACGCTGGATCTGCCCGCCATGGGCAGCTATCTGCTGCGGCTCACCCCGGAGGCCCCCAACCCGGACGCCGCCCGCATCAGCGCCAACAAGGCACTGGCGCAAAAGCGCAAGGCCGCAAAGGCCGCAAAGGCCGCAGAAGATTCCAATAAGTAATATTTGTGCAAAAATGTCCCGTCTGCTTTGAAAGCGGCGGGACATTCTGTATTTTTCACCGCCCGGGTGCTGGACAGTGCCCGGGGGAGTTGTTATACTGTAGAATGTGAAATTTTGCAAGGAGGGATCGTTCCTGATGTCCGAGCCTATTACAAAGCCCCGCGTTTCCACTGCGGCAAAGTGCGTGCTGGCACTGGCTGCAGCGGCGGTGCTGCTGGCTGTTTTTGCCCGGGTGGCACCCGGCAGCAAGTTCTTTTTCCCGCTGGTGAGCCTGTGGTGCAACCTTGCCGTGTTCGCCTGTGTGCTGCTGGTGCTGCGGGTGGCGGGGGTAAAGTTCGACCTTTTCCACAAGGCGGTCATTTTAGGCCTGTGGGCGGCCGCGCTGCTCTATTTTTTCTGGGCGCTGAACCGCCGCAGCTTTGTGTACATCTGGGACTACGCCAACTATCTGACCAAGCAGTACAGCGCCGAAGCCGCATTCCTGCAAGGGCCGGGAGCGGGCTTCCAGAGCATTTTCAGCTCCCTTACCGAGGACTACACCAGCTTCATCACCCTGTTTTTAGAGTTTCCATTCTGCCTGAGTGCCCGCACCGGCGACGATTTTGCGTTCTGTCAGGTGTTCAGCATCGTGCCCATGCTGCTGACCCTGCTGGCCGGTCTTGTACTCAAAGTGGGGCAGATGCTGCGGGTGAAGAACCGCTTCTGGTATTTTCTCATCGGCCTTTCGTGGGTCTTTACCTACCCGTGGCTGCGCATGAGCGCCCTGCTGGCACAGCCGGACTGGTTCGGCCTGATCTTTGCCTTCAGCATCCTGCTGCTCACGCTGGATTTCCGGTTTGAAAAACTGGAGCCGGTGCGCTTTTGCCTGCTGTTTGCGGCAACGGCAGCCATCATCCTCTCCCGCCGGTGGTACTTATACTTTGTGGTGGGCTACTACTTTGCCTACGCGGTGCTGGTGCTGGTAAGCAGCGTGCGTATTGCCCGCGCCGGGCAAAAGCAGCAAGCTCTTTTGCAGGTGCGCAATCTGGTGCTGTTCGGGCTGATGAGCATGGTGGCCATGCTCATCCTGCTGTGGCCCATCGTAAACCATATTCTCGGCTACGATTATTCCGACCGATATTCTTATTATAATGAGGGCGGCTTTGGCACCGAAATCTTCCTGCAATTCTGGCGCATGGGCCTGCTGAACCTCATCCTCATCGTGCTGGGGCTGTGGTTCAGTCTCAAGCGCAAAAAGATGCCCGCCCTGCCCTGTCTGGCCGGGTTCGAGATTTTCCTGAGCATGCTGCTGTTCACCCGCATCCAGAACACCGGCTCCCACCAGATGCTGCTGTTTATCCCGGGGTGGTTCATCCTGTTCCTGCTGGGCGCTGCCGCACTGGCCGAGAACATCAGCCGTCGCAGGAACCTGAAAATTGCGTACTGGGCGTTCACCCTTGTATTTGCCGTTTCGGTGCGCTGCTCTCCGCTGACCCGCGTAGCCCTGCCGGACATCGTGATCGATCATTTCCCGCTCAGAACAACGCAGGAGTTTGTGCGGCTGGACAAGCTCATCTACGACCGCAGGGACCTGCCCCAGATCCAGGCTATTGCACGCTGGATCGATGCCAACTGCGCCGATGGTGAGATCAGCTACATGATCCCCCACGATATGCTCTACTGCCCGGACCACTTCAAGAACTGCCTTCTGCCGGAGCACCCCATCGACGACAAGCTGGCCTTCGGCTTCTCAGTACCGGGCACCCACGATTTCCCCATGCAGTTCTTTGAGGCAAAATACGTCATCACTGCAGACCCCTTCCCGCAGACTTACGTCGGCAACGGTGAGATGTCCCATAAGCTGAACGATGCGTTCCTTGCCGTGCGGGACCAGTACTTTGCGCTGGAAGAGACTTTTGATATGGGCAACGGCACAACCTTTACCATCTGGCGGCGCACGGCTGCCCCCACCCGTGCAGAGATCGAATATTACCTCAACGCTTTCTCCGAAGAGGATGCAAAGTACCCGGAAATGTTCTCGCAGGTGGCCGAGATATGGATGGAACAGCACGGATTGTAAAACAACAGCAGAATGCTTTTATCAATAAAAGGAGTCTTTCGGAATGGAACAGAACACACAAGCCCTGCCCAAAGTCACGCTGGGCCAGTATAAAGATCTCGACTTCACCCGCCGGGTGCGCCCGGTGTCGGAAAAGGCCGTGGAGACCGAGATCGGCAACATGGCGCGCGTCCATGCGCCCTTTGTGCCGGTCACCGTGCCCGCTGCGCGCGGGATGCGGGTCACGCTGGATTTCGAGGGCTTTCTGGACGGCGAGCCCATCCCGGACAGCCGGATGGAAAACGTCACCGTTCAGCTGGGCACCGGTCAGCTGATGCCCGCCGCCGAGCAGGCCGTGTACGGCCACTGCGCGGGCGAGACTTTCCGGTTCGATTTTACCTACCCTGCCGAGTTCCGCGTACCGGAGCTTTCCGGCAAGACCGCGCAGTTTGAGATCTGCCTGCACACCGTAGGGCAAAAGCAGATCCCGGCTGTGGACGATGCCTTTGCCAAAACGCTGGGTTATGACTCGCTGGAAGCGCTGAAGGAGAGCATCCGGGAGAAAAAACGCATCTCCCACGAGGCCAACGCCGACCGCATTGCCGGTGCGGCTCTTCTGGACATGGCGGGAGCCAACCTGACCGCCGACCTGCCCGGCGATGTGCTGGACCAGACCGCCGAGCGGGACATGAAGCAGCTGTGCAACCGGCTGACCCGCAGCAAGATGACCATGGAGCTGTACTGCAAGGCTGGCAACACCACCCCCGAGCAGGTGCGTGCCGCCTTCCGCCGGGACGCCGAACGCAAGATGCGCAGCATTCTGGCCGTGCGCGCCATCGCCGACGCCGAGCACATCACGGTGCTCAACGAGGAAGTGGACGCCGAGTATGCCCGCCTTGCCAAGCTGCACGACACCCCCGAAGCCGAGATCCGCAGGGTGCTCAGCCGGGACGCCGTGGCTTCTGCCGTCACCAGCCAGAAGGTGCAGCGCTTTCTGATCGACCACGCAAACATCACTTCTGTTGTGGAAAAGGAGTAAACCTATGGGCTTTTTTACACGAACTGCAATGGATGCCCTGATGAAGACCACCCATCCTGAGATCAACCGCCGCCAGTGCTGGAACCTGCACCCCCACCGCAAGCCCTGCACCGAGTGCAAGGATATCTGCCCCTACGGTGATCAGATCTTTACCCGCCCCAACCTTGTAAAGGACTGGGAGCCGTGCACCGAATGCGGCCTGTGCGTTTCGGCCTGCCGCAGCGGCTGCATCGCCCCTTCGCCGGAGCAGGTACAGCGGGACACTTCCGCCGCCGACAGCGACAACGACACCATCTGGATCGGCTGCGAAAAGTCTTCCCGCAAGAACAGCATGGTGCGCAGCTGCATTGCCTCCCTTACCTGGGAAACACTGGCCTATCTTGCCCTGAACAAAAAGATCGTGCTGGACCTGACCCCCTGCGGCGAGTGCGAGAACGACCTGTGCGCCGAGCAGCTGCGCAAGGAGCTGACAAGACTGGTGGAGTTCTTCGGCGAGACGGTGTTCGAGGCACGGTTCACGCTGGCCTATGAGCCGGACGACGCGCCCTATCATGTCAAAGAGATCAGCCGCCGGGAGATGTTCGAACAGGTGAGCCACGGCTCCAAGAGCGGCACCAAGAAGCTGCTGCAGATGCTGCCCGGCCTGCGCAGCGCAGAGGACAGCGGGGTGGACTTCCGCCTGCTGCTGCACCAGCGCACCAAGCAGCTCAAAGCTGCCATGGAAACGCCGCTGAAATACGGCTACCACCTGCCCAATTTCACCGACAAATGCTTTGGCTGCGGCAAGTGCGAAAAGGCCTGCCGCGCCGGTGCCCTGAAGCTGGAAGACCTGCCCGACGGCCAGACCCGCGTGGTCATCACCCCGTGGAAGTGCAGCGAGTGCGGCATCTGCTCGGCCTCCTGCTCCAGCCACGGCATCGACGGCATGAAGCTGCGCCAGCTGACCACCCTCGGCCCGGTGAGCATTTACAAGTGCACCAAGACCCTGTGCACCGAGTGCGGCAAGCCCATTGCGCCCAACAGCGCCGACGGCCTGTGCTCGGTGTGCCGCATCAAGGCCCGCACCAAAAAGCGGCAGGAAGAAGCCGCAGCCCGTGCCCAGAAGCTGCGGGAAGAGCGCGAAGCCAAAAAGGCTGCCGAGGAAGCCGCCAACGCGGCAGCCGGTGCCGAAACCGCAGCCGTTGAGGCTGCGCAGCCTGCTGCGGAAGCCGCAGAAGCTACAGCCCCCGCCGCAGCCGGGTCGGTGTTCTCGGCCCTGACGCCGGAAAAGGCCGCGCCCGCTCTGGATGCAGCCGAAGCGCCGAAAAACGATTGACGGCGCACCGCTTCAATGCTATACTTGCCATAAGGCCACTTTGTGGTCAATGGACTGTTACAAAGGGGTAACGGATGGTCTCCGTTGCCCTTTTTCTATCCAGAAGAAAACACACGGACCCAATCTACAAGAAAGAGGGATTTTATTTATGGCTCATTCCATCTCCCGCCGCCAGTTCCTGAAGGGCAGCGGCGCAGCCGTGCTTTCCACCGCTGCAGCAGGCCTGCTGAGCAGCTGCGGCGGCGGTTCCGCTTCCGGCAGCAACGGCGGCAGTTCTTCCAACGGCAGCGGAAGTGCTACCTATACTGTGCTGTACTCCCGCCAGCCCGCCACCCTGAACTATCTGGTCTGCTCGGCCGACCCGGACCTGTACCACGGCACCCAGTGCATCGACACGCTGGTGGAGTACGATAACCGCGGCAAGATCCGCGAAGGTCTTGCCACCGACTGGGCATGGGATGCGGACTCCCTGACCTGGACCTTCAACCTCCGGGACGAAAACTGGCTGGACTGCAACGGCGAAGTCCTCGGCCCTGTGACCGCGCAGGACTTTGTGGACGCACTGGCCTATGTGCTGAACCCGGACTATGCTTCCTCCACCGCCAGCCTTGTCACCCCCTATGTGGCCGGTGCAGAGGAGTACTATAATTACTGCGTCTGGCGCAACAACGCCAACAACGGCACCGTTGCCGAGGACGGCACCACCTACGCCATCGACGCTGCCGGCACTGTGACCGCCACCGCCGCCGACGGCACCGCGACCGAGTACCCGGCTGTGGATTTTTCCACCGTTGGCGTCAAGGCGGTGGACGAGCACACCCTGACCTATACGCTGAACTTCGATTTCCCGGGCTTCCTCAGCCTGCTGAGCTACGCCCCCTATGAACCGGCTTACGGCCCCCTGCTGGAGGAGTTTGCCGACCAGTTCTGCACCAGCGCCGAGACCACCTGCAACTGCGGCGCGTTCTATCTGGCCGAGTACACCCCGCTGGAAAACTGGGTGATGAAGAAGAACCCCGAAAACTACGACGCCGACAGCGTTTACATCGACACGGTGCGCTACATCTACAATCAGGAAGCCCTCATCAGCGGCCCCGAGATGGTCAAGCGCGGCGAGATCGATCAGGCCACCATCAGCTCCGATATTCTGGACAGCTGGCTGGCCGATGACACCACCAAGGACATGGTGTCCATGGAGCGCCCCGAGACTGGCAAGAGCTACTTCTACATCTTCAACTTCATGCCCTACCGCCACGAGTTCACCAACTGGACGGTCACCGGCGTGGATGCCGAGTATGAGCCGGACAACTGGGCCAAGGCCATCAACTCCACCAACTTCCGCAAAGCCTTTCTGTATGCCATCAACCCGTCCGTGACGCTGGCCGTCACTGCACCGGAAGGCTACGACAACTACAAGCTGCACACCATCACCCCGCCTTCCTTCTGCGCCAACAGTCAGGGCGTGGACTACACCGAGTGCGGCGGTCTGGCCGGTCTGTCCGACTTCTTCGACGAAGCAAAGGCCAAGGAATACCGCGACGCCGCTGTGGAAGAGCTGACCGCTGCGGGTGCCACTTTCCCCATCAAGGTGCAGTACCCCTACAACCCCGCCGTGGTGGACTGGGACAAGCAGTGCCAGGTGTTCAAACAGCAGGTGGAAGGCGTGCTGAACGACGGCTTCGACTTCATCAGCATCATCATCACGCAGGGCTCCTCCGACAACTTCCTGAATGCTGTCCGCCGTGTGGGCGCCTATGAGCTGATGTCCTACTACTGGGGCGCCGACTACTCCGACCCCGAGACCGAGGTCTACCCCTTCTATCAGGAAGCCGGCGACCGCGGCACCTGCTACAGCTTCCTGCGCACCGGCGTGGAGGACGGCATCGTCACCGGTGAGACCGCCGACCTCGTCATGCAGTATATGTCCATGGTGGAGAACGCCAAGACCATCACCGAAGATCTGGATGCCCGCTACGAAGCCTTTGCGGATGCCGAAGCCTTCCTCATTGAGAATGCTCTGGTCATCCCGCTGGGCATGCCGGTGCCGCCGTACATCGCCACCCGCCTGAACCTGTGGGAAGGCCAGTACGCCCCCACCGGCCTGTCCACCAACCGTCTGAAGGGCGTGCACATCCTCGACCACTATGTCTCCATGGATGAGTACAACGCGAACCGCGACGCACGGTAATTTTTGATTGGAATATTCTCCGCTTCGCTCTGGATATTTTCAGCAGAAATCAGTTTTTTCTTTGCAAATCGGAAAAATCTGCGGATTTTTCCGATTTGCTTTTTTTCACGAAAGAGAGCTGCAGCGGGCAGTAGAGAATGCAGTTTTCCGCTTCGGCCTTCCCCGTGAAAACGCGTTTGGAGCGGCCCGCAGGCCGCGACAAACGCTAATATAAAATATTATTTCCGCTAATGATGCCCAGAGCAGCGCGGAGGGCATTTTCAATGGTTCTGTCTGCTGCCTTTTCAACAACTTTCTATCAAAAAATCTGCAAATCACTTTTCAAAGATAAAGAATTGCGGTATTCTATAGATATCTGATTTCAAAAAGAAAAGAGAGGTGTACCCCCCATGGTGCAATATCTCGCAAAACGCATCGGGCGCTCCATCCTGACGCTGTTCGTCATCGTGACGCTCGTGTTCTGCCTGCTGCGGCTGATGCCGGTAGAGGGCTACTTTGCCAACTACGAAAAAATGACCGAGGCGCAGATCCAGGCGGGTCTGCAGTCCATGGGTCTGCTGGACCCGCTGCCGGTGCAGATCGGGCGGTTCTGGATGGACGCTCTGCACGGCGATCTCGGTGTGAGCCATATTTACAAGCTCAACGCCCCCGTGACCAAAATTCTGGCCCAGAAACTGCCCATTTCCATCGAGATGGGCGTGCTGGCCATGCTGCTCAGCCTTGTGCTGGGCATCCCGCTGGGCCTTGTGATGGGCCGGTACAAGGGCCGCTGGCCGGATAAACTCGGCACCGCGCTGATCGTGCTCATTCAGGCGGTGCCGGCGGCGGTGTATTTCCTGTACATCCAGATGTACGGCACCACGGTCATGGGCGTCGGCCTGCTGTTCGACGCCGCCGACTGGCGCTACTGGGTGCTGCCGGTGTGCAGCATGAGCCTTGCAAACCTTGCCTTCTACGCCATGTGGCTGCGCCGCTACATGGTGGACGAGAGCAACAAGGATTACGTCCGTCTTGCCCGGGCCAAGGGCGTGAGCGAAAGCAATATCGCCCTGCACCATGTGTTCCGCAACGCCATGGTGCCGCTGGTGCAGTATATCCCTTCGGCGTTCCTGAACACGGTAGTCGGCTCCATTTACATCGAGAGCCTGTACAGCATCCCCGGCATGGGCGGTTTGCTGGTCACCTGCGTTCAGCGCCACGACAACACCATGGTGCAGGGCATCGTGCTGCTGTATGCCTGCGTGGGCATCATCGGCCTGATCCTCGGCGATGTGCTCATGGTGCTCATTGACCCCCGCATCAACTTTGGTAAGAAGGAAGGTGGACGCTGATGCTCTCTTTTCTTAAACGTGAAAAATCGAAGCAGCTGGAAGACAAGCTGAACGACGCGCAGGCACAGCGCACCGCCGGGTGGGAAACCCTGCCCGAAGACGAGCTGTTCACCCCCGCCGGGTTCCATGCCGAGCAGGCCGAAGCCACGGCCAGCTCCAACTACAGCTACTGGGGCAGCACCTTCCGCGCCTTTTTCAAGAATAAATTTGCGGTCGTTCTGCTGGTCGCGCTGGCAGCTGTGGTGGTATTTGCATTCATCCAGCCTTATCTGCCCGGGCAGGCCGACCCGAATCTGTGCGCCGTGGACCCTGTGACCGGCATCCAGTACCGTAACATCGCCCCCGGACAGGACGGCTTTGTCTGGGGTTCCAACTCCATCGGGCAGGACCTGTGGGCACGCATCTGGGCGGGCGCACGCACCAGCCTGACCATCGCCTTTTTTGTAGCGCTGGTGGAGGCTGTTGTAGGCATCACCGCCGGTGTGCTGTGGGGCTATGTGCGCGGGCTGGACTTCGTGTTCACCGAGCTGTACAATATTTTTGATAACATTCCCACCGCCATCGTGCTGATCCTGATCTCCTATGTGGCCACCCCCAGCATCTGGACCATGGTCCTGGGCATGTCCATCAAGGGCTGGATCGAAATGGCCCGTTTTATCCGCAACCAGATCCTGATCATCCGTGACCGCGACTACAATGTGGCGTCCCGCTGCATCGGCACCCCCACCTACCGCATCGTACTGCGCAACCTGCTGCCGTATCTGGTGTCAGTCATCATGCTGCGCATGGCGCTCACCATCCCGGAAGCCATTGGCAATGAGGTGTTCATCACCTACATCGGCCTTGGCCTGTCGGTGGAAACTCCCTCGCTGGGCAACCTCGTCAACGACGGCCGCAAGGTGATGATGCAGGCCGGACTGCAGTATCAGCTGCTGTACCCCACCCTCATCCTGAGCTTTGTCACCATCGCATTCTACCTCATCGGCAACACCTTCTCGGACGCCGCCGACCCGAAGAATCATCTGCAGTAAGGAGGGGATCATCATGGAACATAACCAGCTCATTCTCTCCGCAAAAGATGTCCACATCCAGTTCAACCTGCGCGGCAAGGTGCTGCACGCCATCCGCGGCATCGACCTCGACCTGTATCAGGGCGAAGTGCTCGCCATCGTGGGCGAGAGCGGCTCCGGCAAAAGTGTGTTCACCAAGAGCTTCATGGGTCTGCTGGACGCCAACGGTTCCATCACCGAGGGCACTATCGACTACTACGGCATGGCCGGCGGCCAGCCGCTGCGCCTTTCCGGCCTGAAGACCGAAAAGGACTGGCTGCGGGTGCGCGGCCGGGAGATCGCCATGGTCATGCAGGACCCCATGACCAGCCTGAATCCACTCAAGACCATCGGTGACCAGATCATGGAAGCCGTCACCCTGCATCAGGGCTTAAAGGGGGCCGAAGCAAAAGCAAAGACGCTGGAATACCTGCGGGATGTGGGCATCAGCGACCCGGAAAAGCGATTTCGGCAGTATCCGCACGAGTTTTCCGGCGGTATGCGTCAGCGCGTGGTCATTGCCATCGCGGTGGCCTGCAACCCGAAGATCCTCATCTGCGACGAACCGACCACCGCGCTGGATGTGACCATTCAGGCGCAGATCTTGCAGCTTTTGAAAGAGATGCGGGTCAAGTACGACCTGACCATCGTGATGATCACCCACGACCTCGGCGTTGTGGCCAACATTGCCGACCGGGTGGCTGTGATGTACGCGGGCGACATTGTGGAGATCGGCACCGCTGATGAAATCTATTACGACCCCCGCCACCCCTACACCTGGGCGCTGCTGTCCAGTATGCCGCAGATGGGCGTGAAGGGCGAAGACCTGTTCAACATCGTGGGCACCCCGCCAAACCTCTTTGCCGAAATTCAGGGCGACGCCTTTGCGCCCCGCAACCCACAGGCGCTGAAGATCGATTTTGTCAAACGCCCGCCTTACTTTACGGTTTCGCCCACCCACAAGGCCAGGACATGGCTGCTGGACCCCCGGGCGCCGAAGATCGAGCCGCCCCGGGCGGTAAAAATGTTGCGAGAGGAGGGGCTGTAAATGGAACCAAACCGCGAAACGCTTCTGGAAGTGAACCACCTGGATATCACCTACGGCTCCGGCAAAAAAGCCTTCCGCGCCGTGCAGGATGCCAGCTTTAACATTTATAAGGGCGAGATCTTCGGCCTTGTGGGCGAGAGCGGCTCCGGCAAAACCACCATCGGCCGGGCCATCATGCGCATCCTGCCCACCTCCGGCGGCGAGATCCTCTATAAAGGCGAGAAGATCAACGGAAAAATCTCCCGCACACTGGACAAGCAGATCATCAAGGAGATCCAGATGATCTTTCAGGATCCGCAGTCCTCGTTGAACGAGCGCGCCAAGGTGAGTTATATCGTAGGCGAAGGGTTGCAGAACGTGCGCCCCGATTTTTCCGCCGCACAGCGGGAAGAAAAGGTGCGGCAGGCGCTTTTGGATGTGGGTCTGCTGCCGGAATTTGCCTCCCGTTTCCCCCACGAATTTTCCGGTGGCCAGCGCCAGCGCATCGGCATTGCCCGGGCACTGATCGTAGAGCCGGAGTTCATCATTGCAGACGAGCCCATCAGCGCACTGGACATGTCCATCCGTGCGCAGGTGCTCAACCTGCTGCGCCGGTTGCAGAAGGAGCGCGGCATCACCTACCTGTTCATTGCCCACGATTTGTCGGTGATGCGCTATATCTCGGACCGCATCGCTGTCATCCGCAAGGGCCGCATCGTGGAGCTGGCCGAAGCCGAAGAGCTTGTGGCCCACGCCATCCATCCCTATACCCGCAGTCTGTTGTCCGCCATTCCCATGCCGGATCCCCGCCGGGAGAGGGAAAAGCAGTTGCTGGTGTACGACCCCGCCATGCACGATTATTCTGCCGAAGCGCCCCAGTGGCGTGAGCTGCGCCCGGAGCACTATGTGCTGTGCAGCGAAGCAGAAGCCACACAGTGGATGCAGCCGTAAGAGCTTTTTCTGCACAAACGGCACATTTGCTTTTCTTTTACCTAACTTTCATGGTTTATTCATTGACATTTCCGTTCTTCCTCACTAGAATGGAACATGCAGTTGTTCTGTAACCAAAATCCAGCAATCCGTTCGGCAGCTTTCGCATTCTGGCAAAGCTGCCGTTTTTTTAAAAGGAAGAAGAAACAAGAGAGGAGCTGACTGTATGATAACCGAGCCGCACAAACCGGTTTATGCTTCTGCTGCAAAGCCGTGGCTGAAATACTATGATCAGAAGTTCATCGACCAGACGGTACCCGACTGCTCCGCATTCGAGTACGTCTGCCATCAGAACAAGAACCACCTGCCCGAGACCGCGATCGATTACTATGGCCGCAGGATCACTTATGCGGACCTGATCGTCAACGTGAAAAAGACAGCCGCCTCCTTCCGCGCCATCGGCATGAAGAAAGGCGATATCGCCACAGTGGTCAGCGTGATGACACCGGAGGTCATTTATGCGTTCTACGCTGCCGACATGATCGGTGCAACGCTGAATCTGGTGGACCCCCGTTACAGCGCCGAGGGCATCCGCGAATACATCGAGGAAGTGGATTCGCACCTGCTTATCTGCCTGAATGTGGCGTATGAGCGCTGCCATCAGGCGGCAAAACACACCCATGTGGAGCGTGTGCTGGTGATCAGCCCGGCCGATTCCCTGCCGCTGCATCTGGCAGTCGGTTACAAGCTGACGAATCCCGACAAAAACCGCTACAAATCCAATGTGCTCCACTGGAAGGACTTCATTGCAGCCGGCCAGAACCAGAGCACGAATGCCGAGCCTTACGACCCGCAGCACACCTGCGTTGTGGTGCATACCGGCGGTACCACCGGTTCCCCCAAGGGCGTCATGCTGACGGACAAGGACTTCAACTCCATTGCCCAGCAGTTCGGCGCTTACGAAAAGCTGTTCCGCCGCGGCCAGAAGCTTATGAACATCATGCCCCCGTTCATCGCCTACGGTTATGCCTGTGGTGTGCACCTTCCGCTGGTGCTGGGCCTGACCGTAGTCATCATCCCCAATCTGGACCCCGCAAAGCTGGGTCTGCTGATCTGGAAGCACAAGCCCGAACACCTGTTCGGTGTGCCCGCCCACTATCAGCAGATGGCGGCTTCTCCCCTGCTGAAAAACAAGGATCTGTCCTTCATCCGCAACTATGCTGCCGGCGGCGACGCCATCACGGTGGGGGCCGAGCAGACAGTCGATGCGTTCCTGAAGGAGCACGGCGCAGAGTTCCCGCTGGCAAAGGGCTACGGCATGACCGAGGTCTCTTCGGCCGCCACCGCAGCTGCCGGTACTGTCAACAAAATCGGCAGTGTCGGCATCCCGCTGGTCAACACGGTCGTGTCCGTCTTTGAACCGGGCACCGAGAATGAGCTGCCCATCGGCGAGCGCGGCGAGATCTGCATCTCCGGCCCGGCTGTCATGAAGGGCTATTACAACAAACCCAACGAGACCGCCATTCTGCTGCACCGCCACGCTGACGGAAAACTCTGGGCGCACACCGGCGACATCGGTTACATGGACGAAGACGGCTTCGTGTTCCTCAACTCCCGCATCAAGCGGCTGATCATCCGTCACGACGGCTTCAAGGTATTCCCTTCCATGATCGAAAACGTCATCAGCCGCCACCCCGCCGTGCAGCAGTGCTCTGTAGTCGGCTGCACCGACAGGGACCATGTGCAGGGCCGACTTCCGTTCGTCTATGTAGTGCTGGAACCGGAAGCAGACAAGAAAAAGCGTCAGATCCAGCGCGAGCTGCGCCAGCTGTGCAGAGAAGAGCTGCCCGAGTACGTCCAGCCCGTTGGCTACAAGTTCATCTCTGAGATGCCCTTTACCCCCATCGGCAAGGTGGACTATCGCAAACTGGAAGAAGAGATCACTGCCCGGGATTACTGAGCCCGGCATCAGGGCCGCAGCACAGAGCTTTGTGCTGCGGTTTTTTAATTTTATCAGTTGACAATTTTTTCTTTCCATTTTATCATAATACAAAAGGCCGGTTTTGCACCGGCAGAGATGGAAAGAAGGAAGCTTATGCTGAAACAGAAATTCACCGCTGTGCTGGCCACCGCCGCTGCGCTGGTGCTGCTGGCCGTCCCTGCTTTCGCCGCAGATGCCGCACCACAAGCCGATCCTGCAGCTGTGCAGCCGCAAATCACACAGGAAGAGACTGCCCCGTCTGACGAAACTCCCGTACCGGAAGAGCCGAAGCCGCAGATCACTTATGTGGCTCTGGGCGACAGCATCACCGCCGGGGTCGGCCTTTCCGATCTGCAATATAATGTTGCACAGATCGGTTTTGATCTTCAGCCGAATTTTGAAGGGTACTCCTCCCGGTGCTACACTGCCCTTGTGGGCAAAGGGCTCGGGCTGGACCGTCAGCATGCCATCAACCTCGGCCTGCCCGGGCTGATGAGCGCTGACCTGCTGGATATGGTCCGCAGCGGCGGGATGCCGCAGATGAATCAGGCTTCCGGTTCCTACTACGTCTACCCGGAATATCAGGAATATCTGCGCAATGCCGATGTGATCTCCATCCAGATCGGCTCCAACGATGCTCTGGTGCCCTGCATCGTCAGCTTGGGCGAAGCCACCAACTGGAAAAGCGAACAGCTGGCCAACATGATGGTGAGCGGGATGCTGCGGGATCTCAATTTCCAGAAGTTCGGCATGGCTCTGGAAGCACTGGACCGCATGTGGCTTACCTTTGACGAGAGCAGCGCCACCAACCGCCTGCTGTTCCGCGGCATGGATGAGATCTGCAACAACGCATACGGTGCCGTAACGCAAAACCTGCCCCAGATCGTTGCCGCCATCCGCGAGCTGAACCCGGATGCAAAGATCATCCTGCTGGGCTACACTAACCCTGTGCCCATGATCCCGGCGTGGAACAGCTATTTCAAGCGGCTGAACAGCTTTGCCCAGACTCTTGCTCAGCAGGAAGGGCTTGTCTATGTGACTATCCCGAAAACAGAGACCGCGGCCGACGGCCACCCCACCGTCAAGGGCCACCAGTACATTGCAAAGCAGATTTTAAGCGCACTTCAGTAATTTTTGCAGCAAAACAGCCTGTCCCATCGGGACAGGCTGTTTTTGTTTCTATCCGATTTTCAGCTCAGCCGCCCGCTTTCCACCGAAAAGCTGACGTCTGCCGCCGCCATGGTAGACTTGCGGTGCGACACCAGCAGCACCGTTTTGTCCTTGCACTCTGCCCGGACTGCCCTGAGGATGATGCCCTCGTTCAGGCTGTCCAGATTGGAGGTCGGCTCGTCCAGCAGCAGGAAAGGCGCGTCGTGCAAAAACGCCCGCGCCACGCCGATGCGCTGCCGCTCGCCGCCGGAAAGCGCCCCGCCCAGCTCGCCCACCGGGGTGTCGTACCTCTTGGGCAGGCTGCGGATAAAGCCGTCCAGCGCGGCCTTTTTGCAGGCTGCTTCCACCTCTTCGCGGGTGGCGTCCCTCCTGGCAATGCGGATGTTGTTCTCGATGGTATCGTCGAACAGTTCCGTCTCCTGCGTGACAAGGCTCTCCTGCGCACGCAGGGCGGCGGTGTTCACGGTGCGGATATCGGCATCACCAAACCGGATGCTGCCCGCCGAAACATCCCAGAACCGCATCAGCAGCCGCAGGAAGGTGGATTTTCCGCTGCCGGAACGGCCCGTGATGCCAACGATCTTCTTTTCCGGGATGGTCAGGCTCAGGTCATGCAGCACTTCCTCGTCAGCGTAGGAAAAGCTGACGTTCTGCGCTTCGGCACCCGCAAAGGCGGTGTCTGCGCCGTCAGTCACATCTGCCGTCACCGGCTCTTCGTCCAGCAGGTCCAGCACACGGTCGGCGCTGGCGAACACCTGGGTCAGGCTGGCTCCAAGGTTTGCCAGCGCCACCACCGGCCCGAAGGAGCTGAGCGCCGACAGGGTGCACACCAGCACACCCTCTGCTCCCATCTGCCCGCTCTGGTACAGGCTCAGGCTCACGCCCAGAACAGCCAGAACCGTGAGCAGGATCAGAGTGTTGGTGACGGCTACAGTCAGACCTTCGCGGTACTTGAGGGCCTTCTGCTTTTCGCCCAGCGTTTCGCTGCAATCTGCGATGCCCTCGGCGCGGGCGGGGGTGTCCTGATACTGCAGGGTATCCTTCAGGCCGCGCAGGCTTTCCAGCACATAGCTGTTGGTGTCGGCCAGCGCCTGCCGGTATTCCCGGGCGGCGCGGTCGCCCCGCTTTGCGCTCCACACCGGCAGTGCCGCGCCCACCAGCAGATAGCCCGCCAGCAGCACCAGCGCAGGCAGGATGTGGTAGCTTGCCACAAAGCCCGTCATGCCGATGACGCAGATCACCGCAATGCAGATGGGCGAGATGGTGTGAGCGTAGAACACTTCCAGTGCCTCGATATCCGCCGTGATGAGGGAGATGAGGTCGCCGCGGTCGCGGCCCTCGAGCTTGGCCGGGGTCAGGCGGCGCAACGCACCGAACACCTTATCCCGGATGAGGGCCAGCAGCTTGAACGCAATATAGTGGTTGGACGCCTGCTCGGCATAGCGCAGCACGCCGCGCAGCAGGGCAAACACAAGGATGCAGGCAAAGGCCGCGCCGACCGTGCCCACTGGGCTTGCCAGCCCCAGCGCACGCAGGATGCCGAACCCGCCGAAAATAGTAATGAAGGTGGCGCAGAAATGCCCCGCCACGCCCATGATGACAGCCGCCAGCATGATGGACAGCATCGGCTTGACCAGCACGATGAGCCGCCCCACAAGGGCAAAGGGGCTGCGGTGTTTCGTCTGATGCATCAGGCATCCTCCTTTCCGAACTGTTCCAGTTCTTTCTGGGCAAGATACAGGCGGCTGTACGCCCCCTGCTGCGCCAGCAGTTCCGCATGGGTGCCCTGCCCGGCGATACGGCCCTTATCCAGCACATAGATGCAGTCGCTGTCCACCACGTTGGCCAGACGGTGGGAGATGAGGATGACCGTTTTCTTTCCGGCAAGGCTGCGGATGGCCTGCATGATGTCGTTCTCGCTCTCGGCATCCACATTGGAGGTGGCTTCGTCAAAGAGATAGATGGGTGTGTCGTGCAGCAAAGCGCGCGCCATGGCAAGGCGCTGGCGCTGGCCGCCGGACAGGTTGCTGCCGCCTTCGTGCAGGGCCGTCTGCAGGCCGTTCTGGCTGCGGCAGAAGTCGGCCAGATTCACCTGTTCCAGCGCTGCCCACAGCTCGCTTTCGACAGCGTCCGGCTTTGCCATGCGCAGGTTGCTTTCCACCGTGCCCTTGAAAATGGTGGCATTGTGGGGCACCAGCGTCAAGGTGCGCATCCGCTGTTCCCGCTGCAGTTCTTCCACCGGCACACCGCCCAGCGTCACCCGGCCGGTATAGCCGGTGCGGCTGCCGGACAGCAGAGCGGCAATGGTGCTCTTGCCGCAGCCACTCTCGCCCACCAGTGAAACAAAGCTGCCCTGCGGAATGGTGAGGGACACATCATTCAGGATGGTGCGGTCTTTTTCGTACCCAAAGGTAACATGCTCCAGCCGGAGGGTATTGTCCCCGCCGGGCACCCGGCCGCCGTCGGCAGGTTCTTCCGCCGCCAGCAGCCTGAAAATTTTCTCCGCCGAAGCGGCGCCGTTCATGGCAATGTGGAAGTAGCTGCCCAGCAGCCGCAGCGGCAAAAAGAAATCCGCCGCCAGCAGCAGGATGGTCAGGGTGGCCGTCAGGCTCAGCTGCCCTTTTGCAAAGGCAGACACGGCACTGATGATGCCAAGACCTGCGCCACCGTAGGCCATCAGATCCATCAGGGTCACCGAGTTCAGCTGCATGGTCAGCACCTTCATGGTGATCTTGCGGAACCGCTCGGCCTGCGCATTCATCTGCTCGTGCTTCCAGCCGTCGGCCTGATAAATTTTGAGGGTGGTCAGACCCTGAATGTTTTCCAGAAAGCTGTCGCCGAGGGTGGTGTACTCGCCCCAGTATTTCGCCAGCAGCTTTTTGGCAAATTTCTGCACCGCTACGATGGACATGGGGATGAGCGGCACACAGCACAGCAGGATGATAGCCGACCGTGTGTGCACGCCCACCAGCAGGCAGAACAGGGTAACGGGTGCCAGCAGGCTGTAGAACAGCTGGGGCAGGTACTTTGCAAAGTAGGTGTCGATCTGCTCCACGCCCTCGCTGGCCAGCATGACCACCTCGCTGGTGGCTACCTTCTCGGTGTAATTGGGGCCAAGGCAGGTAAGCTTTGCGTAGATCTTGCTGCGCAGGGTGCGCTTGACGTCCTTGGAGGCCTTGTCGCTCATGCCGGAAGCCAGCATGGTAAAGCCGAACCGCAGCGGCACCGTACACAGGCACAGCAGCAGGTTCTGCCACAGCAGGGCCGCGGTGAGGGAACCGTCAAAGGCAAACCCCACCAGCCGGGCGACTGCTGTGACGAACACCACATTGCACAGCATCCCCAGCCACTGGAACAGGACATTCAGCCCCACATAGCGCAGGGCACCCCGGTCGAAGGAAAGCAGTTTTTTGTTGATCACTGGGCGTTCTCCGTTTCTGTATCATCTGCCTGTGTGCCGAACAGGCGGTCGTATTCGCCGGTAAAAAGCCGGTCCGGCAGGGCGCTGGTCATGGCAAGGGCGGCGCTGAAGCGTTCTTCGCTGCTCAGCGGGGCGCTGACCGGCGGGAAGTGCTCCAGAATCGCTTTCAGTTCCCGGTCCACCTGCTTTGCCACCCAGATGCCCCGGTCGGTAAGGTAGATCTTGCCGTAGTGTTCCTTGACGATCATGCCGCGCTCCATGAGCAGGTTCATGATGCGCACCACCGAGGGCTTTGTCACCCCCAGCTTTTCCGCAATGCTGCGGGAACTGATGTCCAGATGGGTCTGCGAAACTTCATAAATGGCCAGAAGATAGCGCAGATGCGCGGAGGTCAGCTCCATCCCGATCACTCTCTTTCGTTTCTGATTTTTCCAATGTTATCCAAAGCTAACTTTTTCTTTTTGAAAAAAGGGCGCGAGCCGAATGCTCAGCCCGCGCCCTTTGCGGATCATTTCAATGCTCAGTGACAGCCGCTGCAACCGC